>Ga0255048_10000066_pt1 | contig 70834 bp, 64 predicted proteins | sample JV7_2_2_MG_FD_183619 | JGI IMG/M metagenome (GOLD analysis project Ga0255048, IMG submission 183619) | Seawater microbial communities from Jervis Inlet, British Columbia, Canada - JV7_2_2 | ecosystem: Environmental > Aquatic > Marine > Inlet | place: Canada: British Columbia | collected 2016-10-06 | reverse complement strand
CTCCACACTGGGGGAGGCATCGGGGGTGGCCGCAGAACCGGTGCTCGTGTCGTCTGCTTCCGGCTCCTCCGCGTCCGTGGGCTGGGTGACCGGCTGCTGCATCGTCTCGTACACCCCGCGCGACTCGTCGCGGACGAGCCTGCCCCGGTCGAGCTGCACCACACGCCGCCGCATGGCGTCGACGATGGCGTGGTCGTGCGTGGCCATGACGACCGTCGTTCCCGTCCGATTGATTCGGTCGAGGATGCGCATGATGCCGACCGACGTGCCCGGGTCGAGGTTCCCGGTCGGCTCATCGGCCAGCAAGATCAACGGCCTGTTGACGAATGCTCGAGCGATGGACACCCGCTGCTGCTCCCCGCCGGAGAGCTGACGCGGGTAGCGATCGGTTTTCGCCGAGAGGCCCACCAGCTTGAGCACCTGGGGAACCTGGGTGCGGATGATTTGCGGGGGCTTCCCCGTCACCTCCATGGCAAAAGCGACGTTCTCGTACACGGTGCGGCTCGGCAGCAGCTTGAAGTCCTGGAACACCGTGCCGATGGACCGGCGCAGATGGGGCACCTTCCACGAAGCGAGAGTCGACGCATGCTTGCCGGCGACCCAGATGCCACCGTGCGTCGGCTTCTCCTCGCGCATGATGAGGCGGATCAAGGTCGACTTGCCGGATCCGGAGGGGCCAACGAGGAAGACGAACTCGCCCTTGTTGACGTCAAGGTCGATGTCTTTGACGGCCACGACTCCACCGTCGTAGACCTTGGTCACGTTCTCGAGACGGATCATTCAGAACCCTTGCACGGCATGGATTGTCCTGCCCCACCTCCGGGGCAGGTTAGGAGCGTCCCCCGGCAATACTCGGGTTTTGCCTGCTCATGTTCCCGCCTCGATCTCCGGGCTCTGGGTGCGCCGTCTCCAGGCGAGATAGGCGTCGATGAACGGCTCGACGTCACCGTCGAGCACGCCGGTGACGTTGCCCACCTCGACGTTCGTCCGCAGGTCTTTGACCAGCTGATATGGCTGGAGCACATAGCTGCGGATCTGGCGGCCCCACCCCGCCTCGGTCTGCTCCCCCCGAATCGAGTCGATCTCAGCCTGACGCTGCCTGCGGGCCTCGTCGGCAAGCCGGGCAGCCAGCAGGTGCATGGCCCGAGCCCGGTTCTGGATCTGGGAACGCTCGGCCTGGCAGCTCACGACGATCCCGGTCGGGAGATGGGTGATGCGCACGGCTGAATCCGTCTTGTTGACGTGCTGGCCTCCAGCACCGGACGACCGATAGGTGTCGATGCGCAAGTCGTCCGGGTTGATCTCGACCTCTGCAGTGTCGACTTCCGGCATCACGTCGACCCCGGCGAACGACGTGTGCCTTCTGGCGTTGGAATCGAACGGGCTGATGCGCACAAGACGGTGGGTCCCCCGCTCCCCCTCGAACGTCCCATAGGCGTTGTCCCCACGTACGGTGAGCGTGGCGGACTTGATTCCGGCCTCATCGCCGACCTGGTACTCGTCGACCTCGAAGTCGAAGCCGGACCGCTCCAGGAACCGGGTGTACATGCGAAACAACATGTCGGCCCAGTCCTGGGCGTCGACGCCGCCGGCGCCGGCGTGGACTGCGACGATCGCCGTGCGGTCGTCGTACTCGCCGAAGAACAGCGTCTCGCGCTCCAGGTCGGCCAGGGTCTGCTCCGTGGCGGCGAGCTCTGTGGCGACATCGGCAAGGGCCGCGGCGTCTGTCTCCTCGATGGCGAGCTCCAGGAGCACTGCACTGTCGTCCAGAACCTGCTCCAGGGCCGCCACATGAGCGATGATCTGCTCGTGCTTGGCGAGGCGGCGGGTCACGCGCAGCGCTTCGTCCTGGTCGGCCCACAGGTCAGGCGCCGATGCCGCTTCCTTCAGCTCTTCGAGCTCTTCCTGCTTGCCGGCGATGTCAAAGGAACCTCCTGGCATCGTCGAGCCGAGAGCGGAGGTCTTCGAGGAGGGCGCGGGCGTCTGTGGGTTCCATGGTCAGATCCCGGGACGGTAGCGAGCCGTTGCCGCATACCGGCGCTGCTCCGACAATCTCGTTGCATGCCGCGGCGAACCCGGGCATCATGGGCCCACGATGGCAGGCATCTTCATCATCGCCGCGGGCGGTTCGATCGCCGCGGTCGGGGCTCTGGCGATTAGTCGGGCGGCAAGCGGATTCCTCGAAGCCGGGGCGTTCGTCCTGGCGCTGTTCCTCGCCACGATCACCATCGGAGTCGTCGCCGCACTCACCGTGAGCGCACTGTTCGATCGCTCGGACGAGCGCAAGGCCTACCGCGGCCGCCGCTTCAAGAAACGCCGCTGGGGCAACGGCGTCGAACTGTGCGGCTCCTGCCGCGGCACCATGGACCAGATCGGCGACATCTGGGTCTGCCCGGCCTGCGACCTGGCACCGGCCGAGGTCTGAGCCCTCCGCTACTGCACGTCACCGGGCGGAGGCCCGGTCTTGCCGACGAGCGCCCGCAGCACGCCACCGTTGCGCGTCCGCTTCACCTGCAAGGGGACGCCGGCCGCCACGCGGTGTTCCTCCGTCTGGTGTGCGGGAGCGGGAGGCGCATCTCCCCGAGAGCCCGCTTTGATCCGTTCGGCTCGTTCCAGCTCGAGGGTGCGTAGACGGTCCTCCACGGCACGCAGCTGGTCAGCGGAGACCGGAGCGAAGTCGAAGGAGGCATGCACGAAGGAGGCCATGTCTGCCCGGTAGTCGTGTCCGAACGAGCCGAACTCCCCCGGGACCATGACCATGGCATTGGCAGCGTCGATCATCGTGTGAACGAACGTGATCCCGGGGCTCCACTCCATCGAAGGCGGCACGCCGCGGCCGCGCTGCTCGCCGAGCCAGTCGGGCGGACGCACGGCGAGGTCGGGTCCCAGCACGGCGATCGGATCGTTGTCGTGCGACAGAATGACGGCCCGAAGCCGGGCCCGCTCCTCGCCTTCGAGCGCGGCGAGGGCTTCGGTGCTGTCGAACACGCCGACCGTGCCTGGGGGAACCAGTTTGCTCGACCCTCGTGCCATGCCGGAGCGCGACCAGCGTGCCAGCCAGGGCAGGCCAACCCACAGGGCCCTGTCGATGCCGTAGTGATCGAAGCCGGCGATCCCCTGGTACATGACGACGTCCGAGGACGTCCAGGCACCCAGGCTCTCCCCGAACACGAGCACCCTGGGTCTCCGATCCTGCGGACGCTCGGCAAGACGCTGCTTGACCCCCCAGAGCAGCAAACGGAACTGGGCGCGGCCCAACGCCACCTTCTGCAGACTCAGGAACGACGGGTACTTTCCGTACTGGATGCAGCACGTGGCGATGTCGCCTCGCGCAAACAGCTCGGCGCTCTCGATCAGCGTGTGGTCGACCCAGCCCGTACCGGTGGGCGAAACCAACAGCAGGTACTCGCGATCGAAGGCGCCCGTCCGATCGAGCTCTGCGAGAGCAATCTCGGCTCGTCCAGACGGATAGAGCGGCTCGGTGTTGAAACCGACGAACGTGCGGATCGGGTGGGCCGCCGCCGGCTCCCCCAGCACCTCGCTGATGACCTCTGGAGTCACGACATCGGTCACGTAGCGCCTGCCCTGCTGGCCCAATTCCTCGAACGTCGTGTGGCTCGCAGGGCTCCCGGAAACGAGCGGCGTGCTCGGCGGCATGGTGTAGCCGGGGTCGACCTTCTCGTTCGCCCTGCCGAGGTAGCCGACGCCCGAGTTGTACAGGGCGGTACCCGCGCCGATCCACACGGCCGCGGTCGCCGCCTCTGCGAGGGCCGCCTTGGCGAGACCGGGGCCCAGCCACATGCGGAGGAGGGCGCTCGTGAGTCGCGAGCCGCGAGCAACACCCATCCCGGCACCGATGACGACCCACGACACGGGAAGAGCGCCCATCACGGTGTTCGGCTGAGGAATCGGCCACCGCTCGATCTCCCCCTTGCGCTGGGAGAGGCGCAGCTGGGCCCACCCGGCGACGCCCGCGGTAGCGAGGGCGGCGAGCGTTGCCGGCCGAGCGGCACTGCTCGCCGGGAATCGGCGCTGCAGCCACTGCCCGACGTCGTACACGGCGCCGCCGATCGCAGCCGCCCTGAGCACCAACCCCGCCGACTTGACTCCGTGGCGCCACACCGGGGCGTCTTCAGCCGCGGGGAGAGCGCCGACGACCGCGGCGACGCCGCCGATCGCGGCCCTGCCCGCCAGCCTGGCCGGGAGAGCGGCATCGCCCGGCACGATGCGGTTCATCCCGCCGTCGACCAGCGCGGTGGCGCTGCGGGCGCCGAGGACGGCCAACCCCGAGGCCACGCCCTGCAGCGCCGAAGGACGAGGCATGAGCGAGGTGCCGTACGACTCGAGGTACGCGATCGTCTCGAGCGGTGACGCCGGCGTTGCGGTGATCGGATTCAAGAACCGCGACGCGGCGATGAACCGTTCGGCCCAGCTCATGGTCGATAGGTCGCGGAGGCGCATCACGGCATTCTGCCACCGGACGGGTGTCGGTCAGGCGGGGAGCCGTTCGGCTCCTGGGGCGCCGTGACAGCGCTTGTACTTCTTCCCAGAGCCGCACGGACAGGCATCGTTGCGGCCGACCTTGTCACCGGTGCGCACGATCTGTTTGCCCTTCTGCTGGGCGGCCGTCTTGCCAGACGACGTGGTGATCGCCTGCGGACGCGGCTGTTGGTCGCGCTGCACGACATCGACGTGGAACAGGTACCGGATGGCATCGTGCTTCACGGTGTCGACGAGGTCCTCGAACATGGAGAAGCCCTCGCGCTGGTACTCCACCAGCGGATCGCGCTGACCCATGGCGCGCAATCCGATCCCAGACCGCAGGTAATCCATCTCGGCGAGGTGCTCCCGCCACTTGTTGTCGATCACCGACAGCACGACGGTGCGTTCGAGCTGGCGCATGACCGGCGGGGTGATCTGCTCCTCGCGGATCATGTAGAGCTCTGCAGCCTCATCAAGGTACGCCGTGATCACCTCGTCTGTCGAGAGCGTGTCCGGATCGGCGAAGCCGGCGCGATCCAGCTTCGACTGGTACAGGGTGGCGATCCGGGTCTCGAAGTCGTCCCAGTCCCAGTCGTAGGCATCGAGACCGTCCGCCATCGCCCCGACCTCGGCCTCGATCACTTCGTCGCGCCACTCCGCGATCAGGGCTTCCGGCTCGTCGCCTTCGAGCACCTGAGACCGCCACTGGTAGATGATCTGGCGCTGCGTGTTCATGACCTCGTCGTACTTGAGCACGTTCTTGCGGATCTCGAAGTTCTGCGACTCCACCTGGCCCTGAGCCCGCTCGATTGCCTTGGTCACCATCTTGTGCTCGATGGGCACATCCGGGGGGATCTTGAGCCGCTCCATGATCGACGCCACCCGCTCGTTGGCGAACCGACGCATCAGATCATCCTCGAGTGACAGGTAGAAACGGGATTCTCCAGGATCGCCCTGGCGGCCGGACCGCCCCCTGAGCTGATTGTCGATGCGGCGCGACTCGTGACGTTCCGTGCCCAAGACGTACAGGCCACCGAGGTCGAGAATCTTCTCCTTCTCGGCCTCCGTCTGCGTGCGATGGCGCTCGACGGCTGCGTCGTATGTGGCCTGGTACCCCCCGTCGGCCCTGGCCACGCCCTCCTTCCGCAGCTGTGATTTCGCCAGCTCCTCGGGATTGCCGCCCAACATGATGTCGACGCCGCGGCCTGCCATGTTCGTGGCAACGGTGATGGCACCCATCTGGCCGGCCTGCGCGATGATGTGGGCCTCCCTCTCGTGCTGTTTGGCGTTCAACACCTCATGGGGGATGCCCTGCTTCTTGAGCGTCCTGGCGAGCCGCTCCGACTTCTCGATCGACACGGTGCCGACGAGCACTGGCTGGCCAACCCGGTGCCGCTCTGCGATGTCTTCTGAGAGCGCGGCGAATTTGTGATCCTCGTCGATGTACACCACATCGGCGGCATCGAGCCTGGCGACGGGCTGGTTCGTGGGAACGTCGACGACGTCGAGCCCGTAGATCTGCATGAACTCCCCTGCCTCTGTCAGGGCGGTTCCCGTCATGCCGGCGAGCTTGTCGTAGAGCCGGAAGTAGTTCTGCAAGGTGATGGTGGCGAGGGTCTGGTTCTCCTCGCGGATGTTCACACCCTCCTTCGCCTCGATCGCCTGATGGAGTCCCTCGGAGTAGCGGCGCCCTTCGAGCACGCGACCGGTGAACTCATCGACGATCTTCACCTCGCCGTTGCGCACCAGGTAGTCGACGTCCGTCTGGTAGAGCGCACGCGCCTTGAGGGCCACGTCGAGGTGGTGGATGAAGTCGATGTTGGCAAAGTCGTACATGTTCTCGACTCCGAGGATGCGCTCCACTTGGGAGACGCCATCCTCGGTCGTCAGCACTTGGCGCTTCTTCTCGTCTACCTCGAAGTGGTCCCCCTCGCGGAGACGGCCGACGATCTTGGCGAACTCGCGATACCACTTGCCGGTCTCGCCGACACGACCGGAGATGATGAGGGGAGTCCTCGCTTCATCGATCAGGATGGAGTCGACCTCATCGACGATCGCGTAGGTATGGCCTCGCTGCACCATGTCTTCGACTCGCATCGCCATGTTGTCGCGCAGATAGTCGAATCCGAACTCGTTGTTGGTTCCATAGGTGATGTCAGCGGCGTAGGCGGGCACGCGCTCCGGCGGGAGCATCTCAGATTGGATCAACCCAACCTCGAGGCCGAGGAAGCGATAGATCCTGCCCATCCACTCGGCGTCTCGCTTGGCGAGGTAGTCATTGACGGTCACGAGGTGGACGCCGCCGCCACCGAGTGCATTGAGGTACGAGGGCATCGTCGACACGAGGGTCTTGCCCTCACCGGTCCGCATCTCGGCGATCATCCCGCGATGCAGCGCCCCGGCGCCGACCACCTGCACGTCGAAGGGGCGCTGGCCGAGCGCCCGCTTGGCGGCCTCGCGGACGGTGGCGAACGCCTCCTCCTCGAGGTCGTCGACCGGTTCGCCGTTGGCGACGCGGTCGCGGAACTCGACCGTCTTGGCGGCCAGTTGGGTATCGGTGAGCGGTTCGAAATCGGGCTCGAGCGCGTTGACGCGTACGGCGAGGGCCTCGAGCCCCTTCAGCTTCTTGCCCTCACCGATGCTGAGGACTCTGCTGAGAAGGGACATGGGAAACGAATACTACGGGGGGGTCACTGTTTTCAGGACGACCACCATGTGCGACCGCACACCGCGATCAGGCAGACGCCACCGCGTCTCCCAGCTGCTCGAGCAGCGACGCCGGATCGACCCCGGCGTCCTCGGCGAGAACCTGGCGGCGCACATCGGCCACGACGAGGCGGCGCGGCTCCGGATCGGGCAGGAATTCACCGCCGGGTCCCTTGACGACGATGCCGTCGAGGGGGGCTCCCGCTTCATCGGAGGCTCGCACCACGACCACGGTGGCACCATCGGAGGTCTCGAGCACCGAGCCAGGCGGATAGATACCCATCATCCCGATGAACGTGTGCACGATCTCGGGATCCCACGCACTGCCGGCACCGCCCATCAGCACCTGGAGAGCGCGCTGCGGGCTCTCCGCCCTGCGGTACGACCGGCGTGAGGTGATGGCGTCGTACGTGTCGACGACCTGAACGAGCCGGCTGTAGACGTGCGGCCTGCCGTCGCGGGTCACGACCGGATACCCGGTGGAGTCGTACCTGGCGTGGTGTTCGAGCGCAACGGTGGCGGCGATCTCGCTGCCGGCCCCGCCAGCGGCGAGGATCGACAGGGCTCCCTCCTGGGGATGCAGGGTGATCTCGCGCCACTGGGCATCGTCGAGACGACCGGGATAGTTCAACACCGCAGGCGACACCGCCACCTTGCCGATGTCGTGGAGCACTGCCCCAACGCCTGCCGGCACGAGGATGTCGCGGTCGACACCGACGAGCCTGCCCAGCGCGAGCGACAGGATGCACACGTTCACCGAGTGGAAGAACGTGTACTCGTCGTGGCTCTTCACGGTTGACAAGAGCAGCGCCGCTCCGGGCTGGGCGACGCTCTGCTCGAACAGGCCTTCGACGGCGTTGACCACAGAACCCAGCTCGAACGTTCCTCTGGCGACGAGCGCCCCGCTGACGAAGCGCATCGCATCGAGCGTGGCCCCATACGAGGCGCGCAGCCGGGTGGTTGGGGTGATCTCGAGATCGGGATCGACCGCCATCGGCTCGTTCAAGCGAACGGTACCGTCCGCAGGGAGGTCGTCGCTCGAGCCGCCGATGAACGCCGCGAGATCGTGCAGGTCTGCCTGAGAGACCGGACGGGCGAAGGTCACGGCTTCGACACCGCGCTGCTGCATCTCGTGCAGCAGCCCGCGGAACTCCAACGAAGCGTGGGCTGCGACGACCCGATTGCGGAAGAAGGCGTCCTGGTGCAGCGTCAGCACCGCTTCGAGATCGTCGTCGAGGAAATCGGCGACCGATCCGAGGGCGAGCACGACTGCCTCCTCGGTGAGAGGGTGACCCTCCGGGTACAGCCCAACCTGGCGGCTCAACTTGCGCAGGCCGGAGAGCAGGGATGCCATCTGGCGCTCGCTCATGACGACGCCGCCAGGGCGAGCCGGGCGGCGGTGCGCACGGTCCGGGCACGCGACCGGAAGGCGAAGCGACGACCCGCAAGCTCGCCGAGCACCGCCGTGCCCGCCGGCTTGTGGCGTTCACCGAGGATGGCGACGACCGCGACCGCCGAGTCGAGCGGCAGCTTGTCGCCGCGCAACTCGTCGGCGAGGGCCGCATCGAGATCCGTGAACGAACGCCCGCGCAGCAGCGTGCTCGCCGTCTGGCGCACCATCGGATCGGAGTCAGAGAGCCCGCGTACGACGGTCAGGGCTGCGTCGTCTCCGAGCAGTGTCACCATCGACCGCAGCGCCTCTGTGCGCACCCGAGGATCCGTGTGGCCGAGAACCAGCCGAACCGACTTCGCCGCCTCGCGATTGGCGGTGTGCCCCAGGGCATTGACCAGGTTGCGCACCACGTACCAACGCTGATCTTTGAGGTAGGGCTCGATCGCCGCAGGTTCGTTGCGAGCGGCAATGGCCAACAGATCGGTGAGTTGACGCCGGACCGTGCGGTCCTCTTCGACTGCCAGCTGGATGATGACCTCGTCGATCACGTGCCTGCCCAGCCCTGCGAGGAGCGCGGACGCCGCGCCGACCTGGTCCTCCGACTGCTCTTCGGCAAGCGAACGCAGCAACTCAGGGGTGGTGAGACGCTCGAGCGCGGTGCGCACGATGCCCTCGCGGTCCACTCCGTAGGTGCGCTCATCCTGGACGGCACCGAGGAGGGCGGCCGCCGCGGAGAGGTCGCCGTCTCTGATGTACCTCGCGATACGGGCGGTCCACACCCGGGTCACGCGCTGGAACCGATCCTGGCGGTCCTCGCATTCGGCGAGGCTGCGCAGTGTGGCCCGTTCCATCGCAGGCGAATCGATCGGATCCTCCATCTCCGTCTTGATGACCTCGAGGCGGGGCGCGACCTCGTCGCTCGAGTGCAACACGTCAGACACCCGCTCGGCAACGGCGAGGCGGGCCGCCTCCACTTCGCCAGACGACGCCAGACCGGCCAGAAGATCCATCGGGTGACCGGCCTCGTCTCCGGCGGCCTCGACTGCATAGTCGAGCAGGTGCTCGGCAGACCCTGCGGACAGCTGCGGCATCATCTCAGCGAGATCGTGGCCGGAGAATTGGTCGAGGAACATCTGGTTCTCTGCGCGAGCGGTGTCTGCCAGCACCTCCTCGAGCACGTTGATGCGCATCCACTGGGGCAGATGGAAGAACGACTCGATATACGTGCGCACCGTCCGGTAGGGGTCGTCCGTGGGAAGCCGGAGGCCCTGCAGGATCGAGCCATCGGGATCGGCGACCCCTTCGACCACCGTCTCGTGGAGCTCGCGGTAGGCGGCGACGAAGGCTTCGGTTGCCGCCCAGGCGATCTCCTCGTCTGTGGCATCGTCTGGCAGCGCCGCATCGGCGATCTCAACCGGGCTGGCCCCGGAGAACGCCGCCCGTGCAAGGTCGTGGAGGTCGAGCTCGTCGAGCCTCTGGTCGAGCGGCACGACCTCGGCGTCAAGGTCGCCTTCTCCCGGAGCGAGGTTGAGGAGGCCCCTGGGGTGCAGGTCGATCCCAGCGGGATCTGCTCCCGCCAGCATGGCGAGGACTCCCCCCTGGTTCTTGACGTCGACATCGTCGCCGGCCGCCACGGCGAAGAGCTCGGCGAGACCTGCCGGGGTGGCGTTGCCCGAGATCACGAAGAACTCGATGTCGTGGATGAACAGGCGCCGAGCAAGCTTCTCCACACCGTCGCGCTTGGCCTCGTACTCCTCCCCTGCCAGGACGAACACGGCGGGCCCGACGAAGATCGTCTCTCCTCGAGGAGCGGCGTTCAGGGTGTCGACGGCACGAACGAACGGCTGCTGTTCCGCAGGGTTGGGGTACAGCTGGTAGGTGATCCACGCCGCCCCGAGCGCGTCGAGGGCTGCGTAGACACCGCTGTCGACGCGATCGAGAGCGGTGCCGCGATCCATGGCGTCAGTCCAGCGAGATCAGGTTCTCTCGGACGGCGTACAAGACGGCTTCGTTCCGAGAGTGGAGGCCCAGTTTGTCGAGAATGTTGCGGATGTGGTTCTTCACGGTGTTCTCTGAGATGTAGAGCTCATGGCCGATCGCCCGGCTCGTGTTCCCCGCGGCGACCAGCTCGAGCACCTCGATCTCGCGCCCGGTGAGGGTAGGTTGGCGGGATTGCATGAGCTCCTGGTGGCGGAGCAGGTGGCGGGTGACGTCGAAGAGCTTGCCGGCCATCTGCGGGGAGATGGCTGCACCGCCCCGTTCGATCGCAGTGATGGCCTCGACGAGTTGCGGGAATGGCATGTCCTTGACCAGGTACCCGCGGGCTCCGCCGCGGATCGCCGTGAGGAGATCCTCTTCGGATTCGCTGGCCGTGAGGAGCACCACGTGGGCTTCGGTGGCTACGGCGCCGATCTTCTCGACGACTTCGAGACCCGAGATTCCTGGCATCAACACGTCGAGCAACACGATGTCCGGCTGGAGATTCTCGGCCTCCGCCACCGCGCCCTCGGCGGTCTCGGCCTCACCGACCACATCGAATCCTGCCTCGCGCAGCGCGGAGGTCAATCCGGCACGGAACAGCGGTACGTCGTCAACAACCAGCAGTCTCTTCATGTCTCACTCAGGTTCGATCAACCCCAGGGCCCCGTCCCGTCTGTGGTACAGCACGCAATGCTTGCCAGACTCTGCATCAAGGAAGAAGTAGAAGTCATGGCCCAACATCTCCATCTGCAGTACGGCCTCCTCAGACGTCATCGGCCTCATCGAAAAGCGCTTGGTCCTCACGATGAGGTGTTCCCGATCCTCTGATTCTTCGACCGGAAGCGAATCGGCATTGAGGCCTTTGTGAGCGGGCTTGCGGCTCCGCTGGATGAGCCGCTCCTTGAGCCGGCGCAGCTGGCGCTCGTACTTGTCTGACGCGACATCGAACGCCGCGCGCGGATCGGCCTCGGTCGCTTCGACACGAACGGTGTGACCGGCCGCTCGTGCGGTGATCTCGCACCCAAAGCGGCCGGCGGTATTGCGCGGATTCGCCGCCTCCACGAACTCGACGTCGACGCTCACGACGTCATCGAAGATTCGCGTGGCATGACGGACCTTGTCGTCAGCCAGCTCCCTGAGCTCCTCGCTCACCCGCCAGTTCTTGCCGTGCACCAAGACGTCCACCGCTGCTCCTCCCTACGAGAAAGCCGCCGCACCCTGCGGGCACGACGGCGCGAACGAAACACGAAATCCGTTCAGGCGCTGCCTGATTCGTGTCATCCACCACTCACTCTACCCGCCGCGGTTGCGGTCAGGACCAGAACCGATCGACCCGTGGGGAGCGCCGAGATCGCTGATCGCGCCGTCGCCCCCGTGGTGAAGACATCGTCGACGACCAGCACCCGCCGCGGGATCGGTGCCGCCATGCGGAACGCGATCGCCCGCCGTGCACGGCGCGCAGAGCCGGCGTGCCGCGGCCACCACAGCGGGGCGCACAGCGCCGGCACCACCTCGATACCGAGGATGGCGCCGAGCGCCCCGGTCAGGTCGGCTGCAGGGTCGCGCCCAGACGACCAGCGGCGCAGCCCAGCGCGCGGAAGTGGAACGATCGCGTCGAAGGACCCCGTCACGCGGGGTGCCATCGCCCCGGCCAGGAACTCGGCAACCCCGGTGATCGGGTGGTACTTCAGCCGGTGCACGAGACGGCGCGCCGCCCCCTCGTGGACGAACGCGCTGTGCACGGCCACCCCGCGAGGAAGAACCCGATCCGCGGCCGGACGGAGCGAGGCGGCGCACTCCGGGCACATCGCAGCCGCAGCCGGGCCGGTGCACGCGAGACAGATCACGGCGCGCACCGTACCGACGGGCAGTGACACGGACTAGTCCCTGCACCGCAGCGACAAACGAACACTGGGCGCGTTCGATTCACCACTCAGCGTGAGGTACGATGCCCCCAGGAAGGCAGAGCCTCGGGGATCGGGAGGGTACGGCATGGCCGTGGATGTGACGGAGTCACGCGAGCGCGATCGGCGCAAGCGACTCATTCGCCTGGGGATCGTGCTCGGCGGGATCGCGCTGTGGCTGTGGTTCCGGTTGTTGTCGGGGAACCCGGTGTCTCCAGGCTTTCCCAAGCTGCCCGCGGAGTTCATGTTCTGGCTCCCCGGCATCCTGTTGATCCTGATCCTCGGCGGCGTCTTCATCCTTCCCATGTTGGGCAATGGGCGCAGCCCGCACGTCATCTACCTACCCGAGCAGATCTCCGTCGGCTTCGACGATGTCAAGGGCATCGGCGGCATCGTCCGCGAGGTCAACCACACCCTCGAGGTCTTCCTCAACCACAAGCGATTCCGCGACCAGATGGGGGGCACGCCTCGCCGCGGGGTGCTCTTCGAGGGTGCCCCTGGCACCGGGAAGACCCACGTCGCTCAGGCCATGGCCAAGGAGGCAGGGGTTCCGTTCCTGTTTGTCTCGTCGACGTCGTTCCAGTCGATGTGGTACGGCGCCACGGCTCGCAAGATCCGCACCTTCTTTCGGCAGCTGCGCAAGGTCGCACGCCGCGAAGGCGGCGCCATCGGCTTCATCGAGGAGATCGACGCCATCGGTCTCAGGCGCGGCGGCCTGGGCTTCTCGACCCTGACGAGTTCGGCGGAGCCGGGAGGCACCATCATCGACCAGTCGATGAGCCAGGGCACCGGAGGGGTCGTCAACGAGCTCCTCGTCCAGATGCAGAGCTTCGACGAGCCGACCCGGTCCGAGAAGTTCTACAACGCAGCCGCCCGGTTCGCCAACCGCTATCTCCCTCCCGACCGGCAGATCAAGACCAAGAAGCCCGCGTTCGCCAACATCTTGCTGATCGGAGCGACCAATCGGGCAGAAGCGCTCGACCCCGCGCTGATCCGTCCCGGCCGTTTCGACCGGGTGCTCACGTTCGGTCTTCCCGGTCTGGCCGATCGGCGAGAGCTGATCCAGTACTTCCTGAGCCACAAAGCCCACGAGCCAGCACTCGACGAGGACGAGCTCCAGGATTCGCTGGCAGCAGCCACCATGGGCTACACCCCGGCAGCCCTGGAACGACTCTTCGACGAGGCGTTGTTCGTTGCCATGCGCAACGGAAGGAGGGCGCTCAGCCACGGCGACATGAAGCGGGCACAGATGGAGGTCGAGATCGGCCTACCCAACCCCGTCGACTACCCGCCAGAGGAGCGCAAACGCATCGCCACCCACGAGGCAGGGCACGCCACCGTCGCCTACCTCGCCGGCAAGACGCGCACCCTCGAGGTCCTCTCCATCATCAAGCGTCGGGACTCGCTCGGCCTGCTCGCCCATCGCGACAACGAGGAGCGATTCACCCAGACGGAGACCGAGATGAAGGCACTCCTCCAGATCGCCATGGGCGGCATGGTTGCCGAGGAGATCTTCTTCGGTGAGACCTCGACGGGCCCGGCAGGCGACCTCGCCGCGGCGACCCAGCTCGCAGCCGATATGGTCGGGAGCTTCGGGCTCGGCGGGTCGTTGATCAGCTTCCGGGCACTCGACGCCGGTGTCGTCGGCGGCAACCTGGTCGCCAAGGTGCTCTCCGATCCCAAGGCAAGGAAGATCATCGATCTCCTCTTGAACGACGCCAAGCACCAGGCCAACCGCCTTCTCGTCGACCATCGCTACCTCGTGGAGGCTCTGCGCGATGCGCTGTGTGAACACGAGGAACTGATCGGTGATGAGATCCTCGAGGTCCTCCGCACCGCCGAGCAGCGAGCCCTCGACGAGGGCCGCGTCGTCGTCGACCTGCGCGCGCCGGAGGGCCCCATGGTGGAGCGCCCCGAGCCCCGCACGATCGAGTTCATCGAGTAGAGAACCGAGCATCAGGAATCAAGGGTCGTACCTCTTCTCGCGAGGGCGAGCCCGAGCGGTCCGCATGATTCCGAGCCGATAGGCTCGGAATCATGCTCCAATGGATCCTCGCCATCATCGTCGGGTTCTTCGTCTTCTTGCTGTTTGCCTGGATCGGGAGACGGCTCCTCGGGATCCGGCGAGGCGGGTCGATCAAGGCCTTCCTCGCCGCCATCATCGGGCTCGTCGGCGGCCTGGTCGTTGCCGCCATCCTCAACGCCACGGATGTCGAGGACACCGAGGTGTGGGTGGTCGGCCTCATCCTCGGACTCGTGTTCACGATGCTCGCAATCGTCGCATTGGAGGTCGTTTCGCGTCCGGGAGCCCGGAGGCGGGGCCCACCCCGACTGCCCAATCCGGTCGGCGCGATCAGGCGGCGGATTGCCGTCGCCAAGCGCAGTGCCGAGATCACCAGGATCGCAGCGCGCAATGGGCTCGGCGGAGACGTCGGCCTCGACGACGGCGACGAAGGGGCCTCGGCCACCAGGGAGTACGCCGTGCGGGTCCGTACCGCGTTCGAAGAGGCCGGCGGGCTGTTCGTCAAACTCGGCCAGCTCATCGCCAGCCGACCTGAGCTGGTGCCGCCGGAGGTCGTCGAGGAGATGTCCAAGCTGCAGCAGGACGTCGCCCCTGCACCGCGCTCCGCGGTCGAGCCTGCGCTGCGCGCCGAGTTGGGGCGGCCGATCGACGAAGTCTTCGCCACCTTCGACTGGGATCCTCTCGGCTCAGCTTCGATCGGCCAGGCGTACCGGGCAACGCTGGCGACCGGCGGGGACGTCGTGGTCAAGGTGCGCCGCCCCGATATCGAGGACTCGATCCACCAGGACCTTGAAATCGTCGTGGACCTGGCGCGGTACATCGAGAATCGAACGGCATGGGGGGAGCAGTTCCGCGTCGCCGACCTCGCATCGGAGTTTGCAGACGGGGTCCGCAAGGAGCTCAACTACCACATCGAGGCCGACGGCGCCTCGGAGATGGCGGCGCAGCTGACCGGCGACCCAGTCATCGACATCCCCCGCGTCCACGACGAGTTCACCACGGAGCGTCTGCTCGTGATGGACGAGATCAAGGGTCAGACACTCGGTCGCCACGGCGTGATCGGAGGCTCCTCGGGCCAGGACCTGGCCGATGCCTTGTTCACCAACTCGGTCGGAGCGATGCTGGAAGGACAGCGCTTCCACGCAGATCCGCACCCCGGCAACTTGATCATCGAGCCGGACGGGCGGCTGGGCCTGATCGACTTCGGATCCACGGCCAGGCTCGATGCCTTCGAGCGCGCCGGAATCGCCGACATGCTGATGGCCCTCCACCTCCGCGACCCGTCCCTGCTGCGCGAGGCCGCCCTCGCCGTTGGAGAGATCGGCGAGGGGTCGAGCGCCCAAGCCCTCGAGCGGGCGTTCGCCCGTCTCATGGCAGAGCACCTCGGACCTGGTATGCAACCGTCCGGGGAACTGCTCACCGACTTCCTGGACGTCGCCTACCACCAAGGCATCACGCTGCCCGCCAGTATCTCGACGATGATCCGGGCACTGGGCACCTTGCAGAGCTCGCTCGAACTCCTCAGTCCCGACTATCCGCTGATGACACGGGCGGAGGAGCTTGCCGCGCGCGACCTGCAAGCCCAGCTCAGCCCGGACAACCTGGCCGACGAGGTGAAACGCGAGATCATCCGGCTCGCTCCCATGCTGCGCAGGGCTCCCCGCCACATGGACCGCATCGCAGGACAGCTGGAACGGGGGACCTTCACCGTGAGGGTGTCGCTCTTCTCCACCGAACGCGACGCCACGATGATCCGCGGGCTCACCAACCGAGCGGTGCTGGCATTCCTTGGAGCCTCACTCGGCATCGTCTCTGCGATGCTCTTCGCCGTCGACGGCGGCCCCGCAGTCACGTCCAGCCTGTCTCTCTTCGACGTGCTCGGCTTCATCGGCCTCTTCGCCGGAGCGACCCTGATCATGCGGGTCGCGATGGAGATCTTCGTGGAGCGGTGAGGGGTACGAGGCAGGAAGCACGAGGTGAGAAGAAGTCTTGCTTCTGACAGCGAGCGATTGGCCCGGAGCCGGCTAGGTGCCTTCCTGCCAGCTCGCCAGGTAGCGCTCCTGGTGCGCGGTGAGCTCTTCCAGGCCGAAGCCCATGGCGGCCAGCTTCAGCGAAGCGACCTGGTTGTCCAGGTCATCGGGCAGCCGGTAGACGTCGTTGTCGAGATCGGCACCGTTCTGGACGAGCCATTCCGCTGCCAGAGCCTGGTCGGCGAACGACATGTCCATCACGTCGGCAGGGTGACCTTCGGCGGCACCGAGGTTCACCAGCCTGCCCTCGGCGACGACGAGAATCCTCCTGCCGTCTGCAAGCGTGTACTCGGAGAGGTTGGTGCGCAGCTCCCGCGGGGCCCCGGCCATTTCGCCGAGGGTGACCAGATCGAGCTCGACGTCGAAGTGTCCGGCGTTGGCGAGGATGGCCCCATCCTTCATCACGGCGAAGTGCTCGCCGCGAAAGACATGGATGTTGCCCGTGGCCGAGATGAACACATCTCCGTGGGCGGCGGCTTCTTGGCTCGTCATCACGCGGAACCCGTCCATGACAGCCGAAACGGCGCGAACCGGATCGACCTCGATGACGACCACATGGGCACCAAGGCCCGAGGCCCGCTTGGCGATTCCCCACCCGCAATCACCGTAGCCGGCCACCACGACGGTCTTGCCGGCGAAGAGGATGTTGGAGGCCCGCATGATGCCGTCGAGCGACGACTGACCGGTGCCATGCCGGTTGTCGAACAGGTGCTTGGTATCCGAGTCGTTGACGGCGACGACCGGGAACCGCAGCACCCCGTCTGCCGCCATCGCCCTGAGCCGGATCACGCCTGTGGTGGTTTCTTCGAGACCACCGAGGATCTTCTGACCGGCCCGTTCGCGGTGCAGCACCGTGGTCGTGTCCGCCCCGTCGTCGAACACGATGTCAGGGTTGGTGTCCAGAATGGCGTTGATGTGACGGTAGAACGTGTCGGCGTCTTCCCCGCGAATGGCATACGTGGGAACCCCCAGGTCCACGAGAGCGGCGGCAACGTCGTCCTGGGTGGACAACGGGTTCGAGGCACACAGCGCCACCTCGGCACCGCCGGCGCGCAGCGCGAGCATCAGGTTGGCGGTTTCGGTGGTCACATGCATCGTGGCGGCGACGGCGATGCCGTCGAGCGGCTGCTCGCGCTCGAAGCGCTCTCGGATGGCTGCCAGGACCGGCATCCGGCGGGACGCCCACTCGATGCGCCGGTGGCCGACGTCTCTCAGATCGATGTTTGCGATGTCGTTGTCGACCATCAGCCCTCCGCAAGCCTGACCTTGAACCGTTCGATCGTGGCGACCGGCTCCGGGTCGATCCCCGCCCGTTGCGCCATGACGATGGAGGCTACGTCGCCCGTTGCGGCAAGCGTGAAGAACCGGGCCAGCGGTCCGCTGCCCTGGGCAAGAACCTCACCGGCGACGAACACGTTGCCTTCGATCGCCTCCCGCGTCAGGTCCATGCGCCTTTGCACCGGTGCCGGATCACCGGTGTCACGGAGGAAGACGACGCCCAGAGACCGCGTCGTGAGATCCGGCAGCGCCTCCCACCCTTGGAGCTCGTTGTGGTTGAGCTCGGGGAACTCATGCCACCACGCCGGCATCTTGGCGTTCTCGTTGATCTGCGTCTTCCACCGGTACGCGGCGAGGGCGCCGGGACCAGTGGCGCCGTAGGCGATCGTGACCCTGCCGACGAGTGCTTCTCCCAGGTCCACCCCCAAGGCGAACCCGGCGCCTTCCCCACCGCCGAGGAACGCGGTCACGGTCTCGGCAGCTTCTTCGAGCTGGCTCGATCCGCCGGACACGGCGCCGGCGCCGCGGAGGACGGCAACCACGGCAGACGCCTGGTAGCCCAATGCCGCTCGCGGCTGCAGGCCGGGCGGCACCGCAACGACGGGGAATCCGTTGGCCTCCCCGAGCCCAGCGAGCCCTCCTCCGGAAGCGACGCCAGCAACCGGCAGACCGGCATCGAGGGCGGCTGCGACGGCGGACAGGACCTCTTCGGTGTTGCCGCTGTACGACACCCCGACGACGAGGGCCGAGGCGGCCACGGCCCAGGCCGGCAAGCCGTAGGAGCGGTGGACGACGATCGGTTGGGGCGCAGCGCCTGCTGCGAGCGATCCGACGCCTGCCCCCATGGCCGACCCGCCCATCCCAACGAGGACGATGGGCCGTCCCGAAGGAAGGTCCGGAGGCGATACTTCGGCGCCCCAGCTCAGTTGCTCTGGGATGTCGAGAACGAGGTCCATCATCGTCATGGCCTCAGCCCTCCGCCGGGGTGGCTTCGTCGACCAGCATCTGAGGGATGCCATCTCGCACGGGATACTGCAGGCCACAGGCGTCGCAGACGAGCGCAGGCGGTTCCGGTCGCTCGGACAACGAACCGGCACACGATGGGCACTGCATGATCTCCAGCAGTTCCGGCGCTACGAGATGGTCGGTCATGTCCCCTCCTCTGTTCCTCGTTCGATCAGGACACCGACGCGGCGCACGAGGGCTGCCACCGCCTCGGGGGAGTCGGCCTCTGCGTTCAATCGCAGCTTGGGCTCCGTGTTCGAGGGCCGCAGGTTGAACCATTGGTCGCCGAGGTCGAACGTCAAACCGTCCAGCCGGTCGGGCTCGACGTCGGCGAACGCGGCAGTGACGGTGTCCAGGGCGGCTTGCTGGTCGGACACGTCGAAGTTGATCTCGCCGGACTGGGTGTACAGCTCGTAGGCCCTGCGCAGTTCCGAGAGCGGCACCCCGGCCTCGGACACCACCTGGAGCAACACGAGCATGGTGAGGATCCCCGAGTCTGCCCGGAAGTTGTCGCGGAAGTAGTAATGGCCGGAGTGCTCTCCACCGAACACAGCACCGGTTTCGGCCATCACCTGCTTGATGTACGAGTGGCCGACCCTGGTACGGACCGGAGTACCCCCGCGCGCCAGGACCGTCTCAGGGACGGCATGCGAGCAGATCAAGTTGTGGACGATCGTTGCCCCCGGCTCTCGCGCCAGGAACCAGTCGGCCACGATCGCCGTCGTCGAGCTGCCAGGGAGCGGCACCAGCTGGTCGTCGACGAAGAAGGCTCGGTCGGCGTCTCCGTCGAAAGCGACGCCCAGGTCGGGCCGTTCCGCTTCCATCAATGTGATCAGATCGGTGAGGTTCTCCGGTTGGAGCGGGTCGGCAGGATGGTTGGGAAACGTGCCGTCCGGCTCGAGATACAGACCGCGAAGCTCCACCGGGATTCTGGTGAACACCCTGTCGAGCACGACCCCGGCCATGCCGTTGCCCCCGTCTGCGATCACGCGCAGATCGGCGAAGTGGGAGGCATCGACAATGGAGAAGAGGTGCTCCACATACCCGGAGCGAGCGTCTCGCCGCTCGACGGTGCCCGCAACGACGCGTGCGGGCGGCGGACCCTCTGCGGTCGCCTGGATATCGGCCAGACCGGTCTCACGCCCCACCGGTGCCGCACCGGCCAGGCAGAACTTCATGCCGTTGTAGGCGGCCGGGTTGTGCGACGCGGTGAGCACCACCCCGGGCCGGTCGTAGGCGCCGGAGGCGAAGTAGAGCATGTCCGTGGTGATCTCTCCGAGATGGATGACGTCGACCCCCTGGCCGGTGATGCCCTCGATGAGGCCTGCGGCGAGGTCGGGAGATGACACCCGGCAGTCGTGGCCGACGATGATCTCCGGCCCCCCGGCGAACCGAGCGAACGCGGCACCGATCCTGACCGCAGCCGCGACGTCGAGCTCGTCGGGAACCAGGCCGCGCACGTCGTACGCCTTGAAGATCACGCTGTAGTCCACGAGTGGCGAGTCTATGGAGGCCGAGCCTCGCAGGAACCGTTGTGCGGCGCATCCCTATCATCACCGGGCCGCATGACCGACCCCGTACCCCCGACCATCTCCGTCGTGATCCCTGTGCACAATGAGGCGGACTACCTGCCGCACGCGCTCCCTGAGCTGTTCGCCGACCTGGCAGACGTGCCCGCGAGCGTCACCGTGCTGATCGCCGAGAACGGATCGACCGACGACACCGCGGACCTGGTCAGGCGAGCCCAGGCGTCGTACCCGAGCCTGGAACTCCTGGAGCTCCCTGCGCCCGACTACGGCGCCGCCATGCGCGACGGATTCCTGCATACGACCGGCGAGTGGGCGGTGAACTTCGACATCGACTACTTCTCCGGCGCCTTCCTCGGGTCGGTCCTCGAGAGCGACGCAGACGTCGTCCTCGCATCGAAACGTGCCCAGGGAGCAGACGACCGTCGCAGCGTGCTGCGCCGTCTGGCGACGTGGACGTTCAACCAGATCCTGCGCTTCGTCTTGGGGTCAGGCGTATCAGACACGCACGGCATGAAGGCGCTGCGGCGCCGCGTCATCGACGACATCGCCCCCCAGGTGCAGTCCACCCAGGATCTCTTCGACACCGAACTCGTCGTCAGGGCAGAGCGTGCCGGATACCGCATTGCCGAGGTCCCTGCCCTGGTCGAGGAGAAGCGAGGAACCAAGTCGTCCCTGCTGAAGCGGGTTCCCCGGACCCTGGCCGGAGTCTGGCGGATCAGGACCGCACTGCGTGCGGAGAACGGCCAGAACCCGGGCACACCCTGAATCTCGTCAGCGCGGACTCGTGTCTGAGCTCTGGGATCTGGGCTCTTGGACGGGAGTGCCCTCCGCACCGAGTGCTCTGCCGAACACCAAGTCGCGGTATGAGGCGAACTTGGGAAGGATGATGATGAGCGCGGCTGCCGCATACGCCAGGTTCTCCTGGAGCCGGCTCAGCGGGCCCCAGATCGCATCTGCCGCCCACAACATCCCCGCCGTCAGCGCCCACGCCGCGATGTTCACCAGATAGAAGTTGAGGGTCTCTCGACCAGAAACCGCGGCGTCGAGCTGGAACGTCCATCTCCGATTGAGCAGATAGGACATGAAGGTCGTGACCGCAAACGCCAGCGTCACCGACCAGAAGGGGTTGATCCCTGCGACACGGAAGACATTGAACAACGTGAACGACACCACCGTGTTGGCAACCCCGATCAGGCCGACCTTGACCACCTGGGAGAACGCCTCTCGGGTGAGGAACGACTGGAGGTAGTTCTTCACGCGCGGGACTGCCGGGCACGTCTGCGCAGCAAGAAGAACACGCCCAACCCGGCAATGGTGACGACGGTGAGCATCATTCCAAGGTTTTCGGCCCACGTGTTGGAGAACTCGAGGGTTACCTCCTCGGAGGTCGGCACGACCACCATCAACGAGGGAGCCGCCCGATACGGCCCTTCGGCGCCGGTCGCTTGCCAGTTGGGGAAGTACGACACCTTGACGAGATGGGGGACCCCCACGGCCGTCGTACGGAAGGAGATGCGGTCGTCGTCGAACACCACATCCGAAACGGTGCCGGCGGCCGAAACCACCCCATTCCCGGCACGTCTGGCATCGATCGCATCGACGCGATCCCAGGTCTCGGGACCCGACTCGACGAGCCACTGGTCGAGGTTCTCCACGTCGTCGTACCACGCCAGGGTGGCGTCGAAGAAGCGGTCCTCCCCCGCCCACACCGCGGGCGTTGCGGAGGCGACGTCGACCGGGTCGCTCTCGGGAAGGGCGAAGATCGTCCACGGAGGAGCTTCTGCCAATTCCGCCCAGCCGTGGGTCCGAGCAGCCTCCGCGGCTTCCTCGGTGTACGAGACGTAGTAGGCGACGTCGTAGAGGGCAAGGTGGGCCTCGGCTCTGGCGAAGTTCATGCCGCGGTACTGCAGACCGCTCACCGGGTTTGACGGCCGCAGGCTGACCTCAGATGCGTTGAGGAAGTGGAACGGCGTCGTCAGCGACGACTCGAAGAAGAGGCCTTCCATCGACGGATGCCCTTCACTCCAGAAGGGGAACAGCATCAACGCCATCGGAGTTCCGTACTGGTTCATCTCACTGTTGGCTTCCCACATGATCCGGCCGGGAGGCAGCGTGTCGACCGTCTGCATCAGCGCGTCGTATTCGGACCACACCGCCTTGCCTTCGTAGCCCTCATAGTTCCAGCGCACCCACCCGGGCACATCGTGGATGGCGACCGCAGCGGCGTTCAGGAAGACCAGACCGGCGACCGCCGCTCCGACGATGATGTTCTGCCGTCTTTGCGGGAACTTCCGAGCGAACTCGACGACGGCGAGACCGACCCCGAGGCCGGCGAAGACGAACATCCCGAAGTACCAGTACGGCAACAGTCGGGCGTTGTACAGCATGGTCAGATCGAGGATCGCGATCACGAAGTAGCCGATGAGCGGCACCACCGTCAGCCAGATCAGCGTCGTGACGTCGTCGCGCCGCAGCGCGGTCCACACGAGCCCAATGAGTCCCAACACGAGGATCGGCACGAACTCGCCGGGGAGCGGGGAGCCCGGAATGGCGTCTCCGATGACGTTCTCGACAGGATTCCAGCCCATGTCGGTGGTCATGCCCTGCACCACGCGGATGCCGAGCGGAAGAGCCCAAAATGCGGCGATACCGAACCCGATGACCCAGGCCGTGCCCAGCGTGCGCCCTCCCCGCTTCCGGAGGAGCAGCGGGATCGAGGCCACCACGACCACGATCGTCGTCACGATGTGAGTCAGGGCCGTCAGCGCCAAGAACACGCCGGCGAGTGGCGAGAACCGGCGCCCTTCCCGAGTGTCGCGCACGACGAGACCGAGGTAGACGAGCGACAGCGCGAACGACCAGGAGAAGGAGAACTCGCCGGCCAGGGTGGACTTGATGTTGGCCCCGAAGATCGAGAACGACTCCATGAACACGAACATCGATCCGGCCACGGCCGCGATCGCCGCAACGACCCTGGAGAATCCGAGCAGACGCACGAACACGAAGGTGGCCAGTGGCAACGCCACCAGACCGGCGATCGTCACGAGTTTGAACGCGACGCCGTACGGGATCACGAGGTCGAGGAACACGGTGATCAATGCAGGCAGGGGGAAGTAGAAGTAGAGCGCAGGAAACCCGGCGTACCAGTCCTGGCTCCACCCGAAGATGTGCCCGGAGGGCAGCAGCGACTCGCGGAGCACCTTGGGGAGCAGGACGTGGGCGCCCATGTCTCCCCCCGTGGGGGTGTTGGCAGCGAGCAGTTCGGGGAAGCTGAACAGCGGGCCGCCCCGGCCGATCCCGCTGAAGACACCCGACATGATCGCCAGGATCAACAACGTCGGCACCGCGATCAGCGCGACGATGAGGATCTTGGGAACACCGCGGCCCGCGGGGCGCTCTGCGGCTGGGGACGCGGGCGGATCCGCCTTCGGAGCGGTGGAAACCGTCACAGCAGAGCAGCGTAGTGATGGGGGCCGACTAGGCCTGTGCTCAGACGCGACCGGTCAGATCCACGACCGCATCGAGCTCGAGCTGCTCGCCGTTGCGATCCCACCACTTCGCCTCGCAGCGATGGCAGGAGCAGAACAGCACCTGGGTGTCGTCTGGCAAGGTGAGCTCGATCTGGATCACAGAACGCTCGCCGCACGTCGCACATTGCAGGCCGTCGGAGGTGATCTTCTTTCCCATCAGACCTCACATCGTATCGGATTTGGCATCTTGTGACCACTCAGCGCGTTTGACCACGCGCGCACCGTCATCGCGACGCCCCCGGCAACGCCTCCGGCACGTCCTCGAGCTTGCCCAAGTACTTGGAGCGACGCCGGCCGTCCTCCGTCCAATAGGCATACCAGTACGGACCGTGGGGACACGTGGTGCAGGACTCCTTGCCACACTTGACGAGCTGCTGGCGCAAGCGAACCACCGGCCCCGAGTCGTCGAGATCGAGACCACGGTTCTCCAGACGGGCCTTCGCCAGGATGAACAGGCGGCGCAGCTCGTGCTCGTCCATCTCGCGTACCGCCTCGAGCACATCCCGGTCGATGGGCACCGCTCACGCCACCCCGTGTTCGGCGACCGGCGGCTCGAGCACCCGGCGACGGTCGTGGAGGACCCAACCGACCGGAGGCGTCATCCTGGCGGCGTGGGTCTCACACAGGGCAGAGCCGCCATCGCCGTCGGACAGCCACACCTCGCGAGAGGCGTAGGAGTACGCCAGCGATGACGTCGCCTGGCTCGAGCAGCGGACACACGAACGCATGGGGACGCGAACCTAGAACGGGGCGACGCCCGAGCCAAGCATCTCAGACGGTGGCGATGCCGGCAGCACGGATCGCCCGGTGCGCCCGGCGCCGCGGCGGCACGCCGGTGAACTGGGCAGCGACGGTGCCGTCGGCTCCGACAACCACCGTCATCGGCACAGCTTCCACCCCTGCGGCGGTGAACGCCGCAGGCTCGAGTTCATAGGTGACCTCGCGGATCGTCACCTCGAGCGAACGCATGACGGCTCGTGCTTCACCGCACGTGGTGCAATCGGTCGAGGTGAACATGACCACAGAGGACGGAGTGCCGAGATCGCCGAGCTCGACGGACGGATGACTCGGCCCGGAGAACCGCCGTGCGACCAGACCGGCCCCGGCGGCAGCGGCCAGCAGAACGAGCGCTACGACCCCACCGAGCACTGCGTCACTCACCGACCGCCACCCCGGCTAGGAAGGCCACGCCGCGCTCTCCCGCGATGCTCCACGCCACCGAAATCGGCTCAGAGCTCTCGATCAGATAGCCCTCGACGCCGGGGCGGTCCCCGGTGGCGAGCGGGATGCCCACGAGAGATCCGCCCTCGACCAGCCGCTTCTCACTGAGCAACGGCCCGTCCCCTGAGAGATCGGTGACGGTCACGGTCGCCGCATCCGGTCCGGTGTTCATGATCCAGATCGTTGCCGTCGTGTCCGGGGTCAGGCCAACCCCTGGCACCAGCCAGCGCGCAGAGGGTTCAACAGAGCCGACCGTGCCTGCCAGCCCGGTGATCACGACGGGCACTTCGTCCTCGACGATTTCGTCGCCCTCGGCAAGCGTCGTCGTCGTCTCCGCGTCCTCCGGCGGAGGAACCTCGGGGTCGGGAAGCGGCTCCCGAGCCTCGACCGCAGCAGAAACCGGCGCCGACGAGCGGACGCGCACGCCAAAGGGCGGTGCCGCAAGGTCGCCGAGGGCGATGCGCACCGGGGTCACAGGGGGAACCACAGTCTCGAAAGCGTCGATGATCGGACCGTCGAGCGAGAACACGTCGATCGCGACGATGGTCTCAGCAGACCCGGTGTTCGTCACCACGAGCGACGGATCGAGATTGCCGTCGGCAGCGATCGGGAAGTCCCACGTCGTGGCCTGACTCGTCCCCGGCCAGCTGGCTTCGTCGGACTCGTTGGCCAGGACAAGGGACGGGATCACCAGGCCCTGTTCCGTTTCGACCGTGAACGACACCTGGTCGAGGAACGGGATGACCCGGGTGAGATCGATGGTGACCCAGCTGCGGCCCCCAATGTCGAAGCCTGACAGCTCGGGTAGCGGTTCTGCGCCGAACTCGCTCACCGCGTTCACGGAGACCTTGGCATTCTCCGGGAACGGATTGAACAGACGCAGGCTCAAGAAGAACCCTTCTGCGGTCGTCCCCCCCGAGAGATGCCAGATCTTGGGGACGGAGGCCACGCAGCGGTCGCCGGTGAGCACGTTGTCTCCCCACACGACCGACGATGCCGTCGCCGGTCCGTCGTCGAACTCGACGAACCCCGGAGCCTCGCCGCGGCGCACCACCGTGGCCGTATCCACGCTGACGGCTGCAGGGCCGGGAACGTCGAAGGCCAGGACGTCTGCGTCCTCGTTCGGAATGGGGCTCGGGAGCGTGACGAGGGCCGCGACGTCGATCAGCGCCGCAGTGTCGTAGCTCGAATCGCGCAAGGCCCCGGAGTCGACCCAGGAGCAGTACCAGACACTGGGGTCGCCACCCGCCCCGTCCGGCTCCGGAGGGAGCGTGGTACCGAACTCCGGCGCCACGGGCTGCGCAGGCTCGACCATGGTGAATGCGGCAACGCCCAGTCCTGCGGCGACGATCAAGGCAAGGATGCGTCTCATCCGCGCCTTCTCCCCCACCAGGCGAATCCGAGCAGGACCAGGAAGCCGATGCCGGCCCCCATCGCCTGGCTGCGTCGCTCGTCGATGGCGTCGAACACTGCGACGCCCAGCTGGGCTGAGACCTCGTTCCGCCAGTCGACCTGCTGCCACTCGCCGGGGCCCCAGCGCCCATTGGCGTTCTCGCCAACGGTCACACGAGCACCTGCCTCAGGCGTGCCAGCGTAGCCGTCTGGAGTCTTGGGCCACGTCGTGCCTCGCGTCGTCACCGCCCGCGCCGCCGGCACCTCGTCATTGGCGAAGGTCGGGTGGCTGAGGCCGCCGCCGAGAGGAACCAGATCGAGCTGCCCCTCGAAGATCCGCAGCCACGCGGTCGCCCACGGATCGCTGTCGACACCGGAGGTGGTGTCCCCCATCACGACGATCCATCGGATCCCGAACGGTGCCAGGAGCTGGCCGGCGCGCTGGGTGTCGCCATCGATCACGACCTCGAGGGCTCCGGCGAGAGCGTCGTCCCCGCTGAGTGGATCCGGTAGCCACGCCTCCCAAAGCTGCGGCATCGGGGCGGACACCACGCGGTAGTGGGCGGCGCGCAGGGCCCTCGAATCGCCTGGGAGCTGGTCAGGGGGCCCGACGACCAGGATCCGGGAATCCGCAGGGTTGCCCGGTCGTGCCGAGGTGAACTCGAATGCGTCCCGGAACCGATCCCCGGGAAGGCTCGCCCTGCCCCCGAGGAGAGGAACCAGCGCAGCCACCACCACGAACACCGAAGCGGCGGTGCCGATGCCCATCACCACCCTCCGCCATCCCTGGATCTCGGTGACCCTGGTGATCGCCTCGATGGCTGAACCGACGATCCCGGCGCTGCCGAGGGCTACCGCGGCGAGTGCTGCGCTCTCCACCTCAACCCCCAGTCCGAGCGAGGACGATCGAGCGAGCAACGCGCCCCCGGTCACGAGCACGGCGCCCCACCCGGCAACGAGGGCCAGGCGCGTCGGCGCGGCAACGATGGTGGCGAACGCCGTGATCGCCGCGGCGACGGCCACCACGATCGAGGTCTGCCAGTAGGCGTCTCCCGCAGTGACGAAGGCTTCGAGGTCGACGAGACGCACCCAGGGCAGGAGCAGCGGAACCGCAAGCGCAGCTCCAAGCGCGGCGACAAGGGCCGAACGCCAGCCGGCACCATCGGAGAGGTTCAACACCGCCCACAGAGCGAGCGCTGCGGCAGGGAGGACGAGGAGCAGGGGCGACAGCGCCGCGACCACGGCGACGGCGGCGGCCGTGGCGGCGATCCTCCCGATCCGGCCCCACCAGGTGCGCGGCCAGCGTGCCAGCGGGATGCGCACTGCCCACGGGAGTGCCCCGAGAGCGAAGAGCGTCCCCAGATCCGTATTGGCCCCGATGCCCTGGGCCGCCGGTCCCGCAACGTACACGATGCCGGCGACGACACCGGGTGCCGCCTTGATGGACCATGAGCGGAGCAGCCGCACCATCCCCCACACACCGAACGCATAGGCTCCGAAGGCAAAGGCGTACTCGGCCAGCCGGACGTCATTGAACAACAGGCGCGAGACCAGGCCGAAGACGGCAATCGCCGGACGCAACATCTCGGTGCCGCCCAGGCCCGCCGGGTTCCACCCGCCCGCATAGGCGAGCACTCCCTGCCATCCGTCAGCGGGGAACGGCAGGCTGTAACCAACGGCCGGCAGCCCACGCGCCCAGATCGATCGCACGGCGATCAGGATGAACAACAAGGCGAGCAGCCCCGTGACGAAGGCGGGGCTGCGCAGGTCTCGACCAAGTCCTTCGAGCGACAGTCGATCTTCTCCGGGGAGCCGGTTGCGGATTCGGTCAGCGATGGTGGCGATCTGCCTGCCGAGCGCGACGCTGCCTCGCCGCTGAAATCGGAACAGCTCGGCGTCGCCGACGTCCCTGCCCTTCCTGGCTGCCGATCGCAGCCGGATGGTGGCCGGGAGCGCGCCGAGGTTCCACAGCCATGCCTTGACCCAGTCGAAGAACCGCCACTGCCCGGCGAAGGGGGCGAGGATCGACTCTGCCAGGCTCGTCAGCATCAACATCGGAATCGCCCAGAGGAGCGTGACCAGGCCATACGACTTCAACATCCCGCGCACGCGACCTGCGTCCTCGCGCCACCGGGAACCGACGATGGCGTCCGCCGGGTAGCGCACCTCTGAAGAGGGCACGACGACGACGCGCCCCCCGCGCAGTCGGGCTCGTTGGCACAGATCGATCGCCGCCGACAGTGGCGCCAGCGCCGCGTCCGGACCCTGGAGGCCGCGTGCCAGGTCGCGACGAATCAACAACGAAATACCCGAGACCGCGGCGACGTCGCGCACCACGTCGTACTGACCTTGGTCGACCTCGTCGCCGTCGAGCCCGGTATACGGGACCCCGAAGACGTCGGTCGCGATCCCGACGGCGAGCATCGTGTCGGGATCAGAGGCATCGAGGACTTTCGAACCAGCGATGCCTGCTCCGACCCGGTCAGCTTCGGCGAGCAGCGAACCGAGTGCATCGGGCCGGGGCAATCCTCGATCGCGCACGATCCACAGATGGGTGACCTGGGGGGTCACGGCAGCGAGCACCCGTTCCAAGCTCGGTGCCCATGGGAGATCCTCTGCGCCAGCCATGTGGCGCGCCCCGTCTCCGCCACCGATCACCACGATGCGACCCGGCTCGTACACTTGGGAGCGCACGGCTTCGAGGGTGTCGGGAAGGGCGGTGGCGTCGGCTACCACGATGGCGGCCACGACCGATGGGGAGGGTGTGTCCTCAGAGCCCGGAGACATGAGGGGCGTAATTGTGCGGTCCGACACGTTTTACAGCAATCCTTTCGCGACGCTGCTGTCCGGCGGCGTCGGCGGGGCGCGCATGGCAAGGGCGCTGGCCGGCGTGGTTCCTGGACCGCGCCTCACCGTCGTCGTCAACGTAGGCGACGACGAGACGATGTACGGAGTCCACGTGTCGGCAGACATCGACACCGTCGTCCATACCTTGGCAGGAATCGAGGGCCCGCGAGGATGGGGCATCGCCGGAGACACCTTTGCGGTGATGGACCAGCTCGATCGAATGGGTGTGAACACGGCATTCCGCCTCGGAGATCGCGACCTCGCCATGTGCCTGCACCGCACGAATCGCATGGCTGCGGGCGCACCACTCTCCCGTGTGGTGGAGGAGCATGCGACCGCCCTCGGCGTCACCGCCACCGTCGTCCCCGTCACAGACGACGCCGCGCCGACGGTGGTCGTCACGTCCGATGGCACGTCCCGGTCGTTCCAGGAGTACTTCGTACTGCGCGGCCAGCGTGACGACGTTGCAGCACTCGACTTCCCTGCCGCCGAGCGGGCACAACCGGCACCCGGCGTGCTCGATGCCATCACCGAGGCCGCGCTCGTCGTGATCGCTCCTTCCAACCCTCCCCTGTCGATCTGGCCGATGCTCACCGTGCCGGGTGTCCGCTCCGCCCTGGAGGGCCGCCGCGTCGTTGCGGTGAGCCCGCTGTTCGGCGGCAAGCCGGTGAAGGGGCCGGCGGACCGCGTCCTTTCCAGCCTCGGGCTGCCGGCAGGAACGCCTGGCATTCTGGAGGCGTACGACGGCGTGATCACCGACCTCGTGATCGATGTCGGCGACGAGGCCGATCGGTCCCAGGTCGGTGGAAACGTCGAGATCCATACCGCAGACACTCGCATCACCGATCCAGACGCCGGGAAGCGCTTCGCCTCCTGGCTCGTCGACGAGTTCGCATGACCCTCGAGATCTTCCCGGTGACCGGCGTTCCCGAGGTCAACCCTGGCGACGATCTCGCCGGCGTGCTCGCCGCCGGGATGTCTGCCACCGGGATCGAACTGGTCGATGGCGATGTCGTTGTGGTCACCCACAAGGTCGTTTCGAAGGCCGAGGGCAGGATCGTCCAGATCGTCGACGAGGCTTCGTACCGGACCCTGGTCGCCGACGAGGCTGCTGCGATCGTCAGAAGGCGCGGGGATCTCGTGATCACCCAGACTCGGCACGGATTCATCTGTGCCAATGCCGGAGTGGATCGCTCCAACACCGCCGCGGGCACCGCCGTGCTCCTCCCCACCGATCCCGACCGCTCGGCGCATCGCGTGCGCACCAAGCTGGAGCACTCCTCCGGAGCTGTGATCGGCGTGGTCATCACCGACACGTTCGGCCGACCGTGGCGCCGCGGTCTCGTCGACGTCGCCATCGGAGTGGCGGGACTCCCCGCCCTCCTCGATCTCAGGGGACAACCAGACGCTCACGGCCGCGTCATGGAGGTGACCGAGGTCGCCATCGTCGACGAGATCGCGGCAGCAGCCGACCTGGTGATGGGAAAGGCCGATCAGATCCCAGCAGCCGTAGTGCGCGGCCTCGCCCTGTCGGGTTCGGGCAGAGCGACGGATCTCGTCCGCCCTCCCGGCGAAGATCTGTTCCGGTGAGACGTGCCTGAACTGCCAGAGATCGAGGCGTACCTCGCCGCTCTGCGCCCACGCCTCGTCGGGGAAGCGCTCGAGCGGGTCCGCGTGCAGAGCTTCTCGCTGCTGCGCACGTACGACCCTCCCATCGACGCCATCACCGGGTCGGTCGTCTCCGGCCTGCACCGCCTCGGCAAGCGGGTCGTGATCGATCTCGACGACGGGCACCACATCGTCATCCATCTCATGATCGCCGGCCGCTTCCGCTGGCTCGACGCCGGCGCTGCCATTCCCAAACGGAGAGGGCTGGCCGCATTCGACTTCTCTTCGGGGACGCTCGTCCTCACCGAAGCGGGGTCCAAGCGCCGGGCCACGCTGCACGTCGTGACCGACGACGGCCTGACCGGCCTCGATCCCGGCGGCGCAGAGCTCCACGATCTCGATGGTGCCGGATTCGGCGAGCGGTTCACGAGGGAGCGCCACACGCTGAAGCGAACCCTGACCGATGCCAGGCTCTTCTCCGGCATCGGCGGTGCCTTCGCCGATGAGATCCTGTGGCGCGCCCGGCTGTCGCCGACGCAGATGAACCAGAACCTCTCGGACGAGGAGCTGTCCCGGCTGTTCGCCGAGGCGCAGGCTGTGCTGGACGAATGGACCGACATCCGCGTTGCGGAGACCGGCGACGGCTTCCCGACCAAGGTGACTGCCTTCCATCCCGGCATGGGGGTCCACGGGAAGTACGGCGAGCCCTGTCCCGTGTGCGCAGCACCGGTACAACGCATCGTGCACGGTGGGCGGGAAACGAACTACTGCCCTGGATGTCAGACGGGAGGGAAGATCCTGGCGGATCGCTCCCTGTCGCGGCTGCTCAAAGACGATTGGCCGCGCACGCTCGAGGAACTCGAGGGCTAGGTCGACCGGAACCACTCGACGGTCTGACGGATGCCCTCGTCCAGGGGCGTCCATGGCTCCCAGCCGAGCAGGCGGCGAGCATTCCCGGCGTCGAGACAGGAGCGGGCCGTCTCGCCGGGACGCTCCGGGGCGAATCTGGGCTCAGCCGACGAGCCGACCACCTGGGCGATCAGTCGGTAGAGCTCGAGCACGCTGGTCTCCTCGCCGGTGCCGACGTTGACGAACCGCCCTCCCCCGGTCACCGCAGCACGCACACAGGCGTCCGTGACGTCCTCGACGAAGACGAAGTCCCTGGTCTGGGACCCGTCCCCGTAGATGATGGGCTGGCGTCTTCCGAGCAGGTCACCGACGAAGATGGCGACCACGCCCGCCTCACCCGCCGGGTCCTGGCCTGGCCCGTACACGTTGGCGAAGCCGAGCGACAGGTAGTCGATGCCGTGCATGCGGTGGTAGTAGTCGAAGTACTCATCGACGGCCGTCTTGGCGACTCCGTATGGCGACTCCGGCCTGCGCGGTGCGGTCTCGTCGGTCGGCAGGCGATCTGCTGCGCCGAACGCCGCCCCGCCAGACGAGGCGAACACGACTCGCGGCGTGCCGGCCTTGCGCACCGCTTCGAGCACGTTGATGGTGCCGAGCACGTTGACGTCGGCATCGTGCACGGGATCCGCGACCGAGGCCCTGACGTCGATCTGTGCTGCCAGATGGAACAGGGCATCAGGGGCGAACCGGGCGACCAGGTCGGCGATCTCACGCTCGCGCACGTCGATCTGGTGAAACGTGACCTTGCCGCGCCTGCGAGCGGCGCCCAGCCGCGCCAGGCTGCCGGCGCTCAGGTCGTCGACCACCAGTACCTCGGTGCCGTCGTCGACGAGACGATCGACGAGGTTGGCACCGATGAAGCCGGCGCCTCCGGTGACGACGGCGCGTCCGATCCGCATCAGTGGGCCGGAGGCAGGTGCTGGGCAAAGAATTCGGACATCCTGGTGAGGGCGTCGGTCGCGACCTCATCGTCCCAGCCTTCGCCGCCGTCGTCCCACCAGTCATCGGTGACGCCGCGGTAGACGACCCAGCCGGTGCGGGGAGCGGCCTGGCGCGCCTGGTCGACCGTTGCGGAGTCCACCGCATCGCCGGAAAGCAGCGCCACGGTCGGCACGGCAACCCTGCCGAGCGCATCGAGATCCGCAGGCAAGCCCACCACCGCCAGCGCGGCGACCTGCCGGCCGGTGCCGGCGACGATGACCACGTCCTCCCGAGCTGCCGGGAGGGAGAGAAGCCCGTACCCGTACTCGGCGTTGGACCAGTCTGCGGCCGGGTTAGCGATGTAGGCCTCGTACCGCTCGAGGTCGGGGAAGGAGAACACGGATTCCGGAGCGATCACCGCAAACCCTTGCCGTGCGAGCCGGCGACAGATCTCTTTGACCGGCGAGGTGATGCCGTGCTCGCCGGTCATCACCAGGATCGTCGGCCACTCGCCACCGAGGTCGGGGCGAGCCAGGTAGGCGGAGCGCGATTGCGCCCCGGAAGGCACGGTGACCGTGCCAAAGATGGTCACGACCTTGGCGTGTTCTCCCTTGAGGATGCTCACGAGTGCTCCGTGGTTGCCGGCGGCAGACTACCCGGGCCGAAGTGGACGTCTGCGCTGTGCAGGACGGCGATCCCACTCCCGGTGGCGACCTCGAGCCCGCCGTCGTCTGCGATACCGATCGCAGTGCCGGAGCCGTCCGCCCACGTCACAGTGGCGCCGATCGTGGAGTTCAGCGCCCGGTATCGCGCCACCGGCCATGCGTCCGGCCCGGCGGCAGAGGCGTCGAGCACGCCATCGGCCCACGCCCTGGCGAGCTCCACCACGGCGCCCTCTCCGGGGTCGGTGCCGGAGACGCCTGCGGCGCCGTCCGGAGGGTCGACCCACCACAGGTTCACGCCGCAACCGATGACGACGCGCCCCTGGGCAGCCTCAACGAGGATCCCGGACACCTTGCCGGACTCGGTCAGCAAGTCGTTGGGCCACTTGCACGCCGTCTCGGTGCCAAAGCGAGAGGCGATCGCGTCGTGCAGAACAACGGCGGTGACGAGCGGCAGTACGCCGAGGCGCTCTTGAGACCAGTGCGGAGCGAAGGCCAGCGAGGAATACAGGGCACGGTCCGCCTGCCACCACGGACGGCCGGAACGGCCCCTCCCCGCGGTTTGGCGGTCGGCGACGACCAGGGTCGGTCGCCCGGTGTGATCGAACGCTGCTGCGGCCACATCCTGGGTCGAACCCACCGACTGGCGCCGAATGATGTCGTAACGTGTATCCAATGGGCCCCGCGCGGAGTCGAACCCGCAAGACGACGGTCGTCTGCGAGCCTAAACGGAGGGGGACGTGAGCACCGAAGAGAACATCGAACGGCTCCGCCGACTTCGTGTGGAAGCGACGAACGCAACCAACCAGCGCGCCGTCGACCGCCAGCACGACCTCGGCAAGCTGACGGCGCGCGAGCGCATCGAGCTCTTCGTGGACAAGGGTTCGTTCAACGAGCTGGACATGTTCGTCAGACACCAGGCAACGGGTTTCGGCATCGAAGACCGCCGCCCGCTCGGAGACGCCGTGGTGACCGGGTGGGGGACCATCGACGGACGCACGGTGTTCGTGTTCGCCGAGGACTTCACCCGCTTCGGAGGGAGCCTCGGCGAGGCGGTCGCCGACAAGATCTGCAAGCTGCTCGACCTGGCCATGGACAACGGGGCACCGGTCGTCGGGCTGAAGGACTCCGGCGGAGCGCGAATCCAGGAGGGCGTGTTCGCCCTCAACGGCTACGGCCGGATCTTCGAGCGCAACGTACGCGCCTCAGGTGTGGTTCCGCAGATCTCGGTGATCATGGGACCGTGCGCCGGCGGAGCCGTGTACTCGCCGGCGATCACCGACTTCATCTACCAGGTCGAGGATCGCTCCCACCTCTTCATCACGGGCCCGGACGTCATCAAGGCGGTGACCGGCGAGGACGTCACGATGGAAGAGCTCGGCGGCGCCCACGCCCACGCAACCAAGTCCGGAGTCACCCACTTCGTGGCCTCCGACGGACGCCACGCCCTGGAGGAGATCCGCTACCTGCTGTCGTTCTTGCCCCAGAACAACCTCGAGGCTCCCCCGTTCTTCACCCCGATGGACAGCCCCGACCGGATGGACGAGGACCTGACCACCGTGATCCCGGACTCCCCCAACCAACCGTACGACATGGTGTCCGCCATCGAGATGATCGTTGACGATGGCGAGTTCTATCAGGTGCACGAGCACTTCGCCGAGAACATCATCTGTGGACTGGCCAGGATCGACGGGTACACGATCGGCGTCGTGGGCAACCAGCCGAATGTGCTCGCCGGAACGCTCGACATCGACGCCTCCGTCAAGGGAGCGCGCTTCGTTCGCTTCTGCGATGCGTTCAACATCCCCCTCCTCGTGCTCGTCGATGTTCCCGGATTCCTTCCAGGCGTCGATCAGGAGCATGACGGCATCATCCGCCACGGCGCCAAACTCCTGTACGCCTTCGCAGAGGCCACGGTGCCTCGGGTCACGGTCATCACCCGCAAGGCCTACGGGGGCGCCTTCCTCGTGATGAACTCGCGGGCCGTGAGGGCCGACATCGTCTACGCCTGGCCGACCGCAGAGATCGCCGTGATGGGGGCGCAGGGGGCAGTGAACATCATCCACCGCCGCGACATCGCCGCAGCAGACGACGAAGACTCGGAGCGGGCGCAGCTGATAGCCGACTATGAGGAGCGCTTCGCCAATCCCTACCTCGCCGCAGAGCGCGGCCTGGTCGACGACGTGATCGAGCCCCGCGAAACCAGGCCCCGGCTCATCCGCGCCTTCGAGATGCTGCGCAACAAGCGCGAGGCCATGCCTCCGAAGAAGCACGGCAACATCCCATTGTGATCGGGACCCAGGAACGAGCCCAGAGCCCAGAGCTCAATCCCCAGACAAGAGCCACCAGGCCAGACCACCCTGCACGACCGTCTGAGTTCCGGGTTCGCGGATCTGGGTTCTCGTAGGATGCCGTGGTGGATTCTGTTCTGATCGCCAACCGAGGTGAGATCGCCGTTCGGGTGATCCGTGCGGCGCGCGATCTCGGGTTACGCACGATCGCGGTCTACTCAGAGCTCGACCGCGATGCGGTGCACGTCGACCTCGCCGACGAGGCGTGGAACGTCGGAACGGCCCCTGCCGCGGAGTCGTATCTCAACGTCGACCGCATCCTCGAAGTCGCCAGAGAGTCCGGCGCCGACGCTGTCCACCCCGGCTACGGGTTCCTCGCCGAGAACGCCGAATTCGCCACCCGCGTCGGTGAGGCGGGCTTCGTCTGGGTCGGGCCCCCGCCGGCGGCGATCGCGACGATGGGGGACAAGATCGCCTCGCGCCGGGCGGCGGCTGCTGCCGGAGTGCCCGGCGTTCCCGGTACCGAAGAGCCCCTGCAGTCCGTCGCGGACATCGAGGCATTCGCCTCCGATCACGGCTTTCCCCTGGCGATCAAGGCATCAGCAGGCGGCGGTGGTCGCGGCCTCAAGGTCGTGCGCCCGGGTGACGACCTCGCCGCAGCGTTCGAGAGCGCAGCCCGCGAGGCTGAGGCCTGGTTCGGCAATCCTGCGGTCTACGTCGAGCGCTACTTGGACCGTGCCCGCCACATCGAGGCCCAGGTGTTGTTCGATCGTCACGGCAACGGCCTGTACCTCGGAGAGCGGGATTGCTCACTGCAGCGGCGTCACCAGAAGCTGGTCGAAGAGACCCCGGCGCCCGGATTCACCCCGGAGCAACGCGCACTCCACGCCGAGTACTCGCTGGCCGTCGCCACTGCCGCCGGCTACGAGAATGCCGGAACCGTCGAGTTCCTCACCGACGTCGACGGGAGCCTGTACTTCCTGGAGATGAACACCAGGATCCAGGTCGAGCACACCATCACCGAAGCCGTGACAGGGATCGATCTGGTCGTCGAGCAGCTGCGTATTGCCGCAGGCGAGCCGCTGTCGCTGACCGAGGCACCGGATCCCCACGGACACGCCATCGAGTTCCGGGTCAACGCCGAGGACCCCGCTGCCGGCTTTCTCCCCACTCCTGGCGAACTGTCCCGATACCACGAACCGGACGGACCGGGCGTGCGGGTCGACAGCGGGGTCCGGCAGGGCTCCACGATCAGCCAGTACTACGACAACATGATCGCCAAGGTCATCGTATGGGGGCGCGACCGTGATGAAGCCATCCGACGCGGCCGCAGGGCCCTGGAGGAGTTCGAGATCGGTGGGGTTCCCACCACCATCCCGGCCCACCTGCAGATCCTGTCGAGCCCGGACTTCATCGCAGGCGAGGTCCACACGAGGATGATCGAGGACGATTTCGACTTCTCCTCCATCTCGATCCCGACGGCTCCCACGCTCCCCGAGGACGAGGAGCAGGAGGAGCGCACGATGACGGTCGAAGTCGGGGGCCGCCGCTTCCGGGTCCGTTTCTGGGCTCCGGTCCTGGCCGTCGGCGGGGGAGGACCCGGTCGGGCCGTGGCGCGGCGCCGGCCGCCGAAGCTGACCAAACAGGTCGGGGACTCCAGCGGAGAGGGCGTCGTGACGGCGCCGATGCAGGGCACCATCGTCAAGGTCCACAAGAAGGCCGGCGACAGCGTCAAGGCCGGCGAGACGGTGTGCGTGCTCGAGGCCATGAAGATGGAGAACGAGATCAAGGCTCCGTCTGACGGCGCGATCGTCGAGTGCCGGATCCAGACCGGCGACACGGTGTCGTCCGGCTCGGTGCTGATGGTGATCCGCTAGGCCGCAACGGGCGCCGCGTTGGCCCCGGTTGCTCCCAGGGTGAGCCAGCATGCCGCGACCTCCCCAACCTGCCAAGCTGTCTCCCCCAGCCCGGACCGCCCCCCCAACGAGCCATCGTGTAGCTTCGAAGCGTCGCAGTGAAGGTGATCCATGCGAATCCAATCCGGCCAGCTCGTCGCCCTCGGGTACGGCGTATACGTGCGGTCAGACGACATCATTGCCGTCGAACCGATCACCGATGGTCGGGGACCCGGGCGACGGTCGCTGGTCTGGGTCCGGGGCGTGCCAGACGCGCTGGTGGCGTCGCGCGCCGAGGGATCCATCGTCGACGACCTCGTCACCCCGGCCGATGAGGCGGCGCGGATGAAGGCACAGCGATCCGTGTTGCGCACGATGATCAAGGTCTGGGAAGCGGCCTCGCCTGGGGTGCGCCGTGTGCTCGACGAGGAGTCGGAGACCGACGTCGCCGACCTGATCGACGAGGCCAAGCGGGTGCTTGGCTGAGCACGAGCCGCAGGAACATCGGCTCCCTCGCCCGGGTGACTCGGCCCTGTCGCCTTCGACGACTGAGCGCTTCCGTCAGGCGAACAGCGCCACGTCCTCGGGGGCTGCACCGGTCAGGTCATAGCGCTGGGCATCGGGGCGCCGACCGCTGCAGAGACGTATGAACGTCTCGAGATCGGTGGTCAGCTGGCCCGTCGGGTCACCGTCACCGCCGAAACGGCCCGTTCTGCCATCGACCACGAAGTCGAGGACGGGCGTGTGCGTCACCACGGTTTGGGACGTCTGCCCGACCGGTGTGTGACGCCCTGCGCTGCGCTCGACGAGAAGATCGAACGCCAGGTCGACACCTTCGCTCGTGTAGGGATTGGGCGCCGCGATGGCGGCGCGCACGTCGCCGCCGTGCACCCATTCGCCGAGGCCGATTCCGTCGAGCCGTCCGCCGGCCGTGTCGATCTCACTCGCCGCAGATTCGTACCCTGCGAACAGCTCTTGGAGCACTCGATCGATCGGCCAGAGACGCCGGTGGGCGACATCGGCTTCATTGTCCTGAGGCGAGAACCCGTGCACATCATCGGCGATGACGCGCGTCAGAGCGGCCCCACAGTGCCCGAGGACATCGCGCACGGACCAGCCGGTGCACACCGTGGGCGCATCGAATCCGGCGGGGTCGAGCGCTTCGAGGATCGGCCGGATGGCACCGGCCTCGATCAGGAGCAAGTGGGCGGCGGGACGCACAGCGCAGAGCGTACCCGCCGCCTGTCGTGCCCCTGGTCCGCCGGGTAGCCTGGCCCGATGCCGGACCTGGATGCCCTCCTCGAGGACTGGAATGGGGAGACGGTCGTCACCCAGCGGGACGAAACCACTGGCGCCTGGATCTTCATCGCGATCCACTCCACCCGTCTTGGCCCTGCTGCCGGTGGAACCCGAATGAAGTCGTATCCGGGACCGACCGCAGCCCTGCAGGACGCACTTCGGCTCTCCGAGGGAATGACCTACAAGTTCGCCGCCCCGAACCTTCCGTTCGGCGGAGGCAAGGCGGTGATCGCCGTGCCTTCCGATCTCGATCTGGCGGACCGACCCGGGTTGCTCAGACGCTTCGGGGAGATGGTCCATCGACTCGGTGGGCGGTTCCGCACCGGGCCAGATGTCGGCACCTCTCCCGAGGACATGGACGTCATCGCTGAGACCGCCGGCGGCTACGTCTTTGCGCGGACGCCTGCCTCCGGTGGCGCAGGCGATCCCGGGCCGTTCACTGCGTTGGGCGTGCTGGCCGGCATCGAGGCGGCGTGCGAGCACGTGTTCGGCACGGCGGAGCTCGCCAGGAGGCGAGTGCTCGTTCAGGGTGCAGGAGACGTCGGTGCAGGACTCATCGACCTCCTGGCAGCGACCGACGCACAGGTCACCTTCAGCGAGATCGATCCCGATGCCATCAGGCGCACGATCCGGGAGCGAGGGCTCGCATTCGTCCCTCCAGACGAGGTCTTCGACGCCGACTGCGACGTCCTGGCTCCGTGTGCCCTCGGCGGTGTGCTCAACGCCGACACCATCCCCAGGCTGCGCTGCCGAATCGTTGCCGGCAGCGCCAACAACCAGCTCGCCACTCCCCTCGACGCAGACCGACTCGGCGCAACCGGCATTCTCTACGCCCCCGACTTCGTGATCAACGTCGGCGGAGCCATGGCGATCCCCGGAATCGAGACGTTGGGGTGGACCGAGGACCATGCCAGAGCGCAGGTGGCCAGCTACGTCAGGGAGACCCTCCTGGCGATCTTTGCGGAAGCCAATCGCGCCGGATCGTCCACGGCGGTCGCGGCGATGACGATGGCGGAGCGGAACCTCGCAGCCGCGTCACCCTGACGTAGCGGCAACCGTCCACTGCTCCCGGCTACTCGGCAGCTTCGGAGATGCTCTCCGACAGCGAAGGATGGACCATCAGGGTCTCCACCAACACGTCGACGTGGAGGCGTCCTTGGACGGCGAGGGCGATGGGGGCGATCAACTCTGAGGCGTGATGACCGACGACGGTGCCCCCGAGCACGATGCGGGTCGCCGGATCGGACACAACCTTGACGAACCCGCGGGGCTGCACTTGGATGAGCGCCCGTGGATTGGCAGCGAATGGGACCTTGGTGATGCGCACTTTGCGGCCCTCCGCTGCGGCGTCGACCTCCTCGAGACCGACGGAGGCGATCTCCGGCTCGGTGAACACGGCCTGGCTCACCTTGCGATAGTCGAGCGGGGTCACGTCATGGCCCAGGGCATGGCGGGCGAGCTTGCGACCCTGCATCGTCGCCACCGAAGACAGCGGCATCTGACCGGTCACATCGCCCGCGGCGTAGATGTGGGGCACCGACGTGCGCTGGTAATCGTCGACGACGACGAATCCGCGTTCGGTGTCCACCCCGGCAGCCTCGAGGCCGAGATCCTCGGAGTTGGGTACCGATCCCACGGCGAGCAGCATGTGGCTGCCCTCGACGGACCGTCCGTCTTCTGTCGTCACCACGACGCCGTCTTCGGTACTGGTCACGCTCGAGGCTCTGGTTCCCTTCACCAGGCGAACGCCGCGCTCCAAGAAGTCCTCTTCCAGGACCGCGGCCACTTCGGCGTCACGATGGGGGAGCACGTGATGGCGGCTCACGAGGAGGGTCACCGGTGACCCGAGCGACGAGAAGATGTGGACCATCTCCACCCCGGTGACTCCGGAACCGACGATGACCATGTGCTCTGGCCGTTCGGCCAGGTGGTAGGCGTGGCGGGTCGTGAGCACGCGGTCGCCGTCGATCGGCGCCCAGTCGGGAACCCGGGGCCTGCTGCCTGTGGCGATCACGGCCACATCGAACTCCAGCACGATTGCACCGTCATCCGTTGTGGCGACGGCAGTGCCCGGGCCGGTGAACCGGGCACGGCCCCGAATGATCTCCACCCCCTGCGAGTCGAGCATGGCGGTGATCCCTGCGGCGATCGTCGTGGTGATGCCGTCCAGGTGGGCCGCCAGGCGCTCCATGTCGAGATCGACGACCCCGGCGTCCGACAACCCGAGCCGGTGGGCGTTGTTGATCGCCGCAAGTCGCATCGACGAAGAGACCATGGCTTTCGACGGGATGCAGTCCCACAGGTGGGCGGCACCACCAACGATGTTGTCTTCGACCAACGTGACGGCAGCTCCGTGGGTCGCGGCCATCGTCGCGGCGGAGTGGCCGCCGGGGCCGCCTCCGATGACGAGTACGCGGAGCTGGTCGTCCATAGGTCCCTCCTCAGCCGCCGGGCCGGTAGCGCCCGAACACCGAGAGCAAGGCTCCTGACACCTCGCCGACGGTCGCTTCCCGGCGCAGCGCTTCGCGCATCGGCGGCAACACGTTCTCGTCGCTTCGGGCCGCCGCCGACACGTCGTCGAGAGCGCCGGCCACCGCGGACCCGTCACGACCGGCGCGCAGTTCGGCCAGCGAAGCAACCTGGCCTGACTCCAACCCGGGATCGACCCGTAGGAGATCCGGCTCGCCCGCGCCATCGCCGGTGAATCGGTTCAGCCCCACAATGGTCGCCTCGCCCCGCTCGACGGCGGTGGCGTAGGCATAGGCCGCCTCCTCGATGTGGCGCTGCTGGAAGCGGGCCTCAATGGCGGCCACTGCCCCTCCCAGTGCTTCGATCTCGTCGATCAGCGCGAGCGCCTCGGCCTCGATCCGATCCGTGAACGACTCGATGAAGTACGACCCGGCGAGGGGGTCGACGGTCGCGGCGACTCCGCTCTCATAGCCGAGGATCTGCTGGGTCCGCAGCGCCAGAGTCACGGCCGATTCCGTGGGGAGGCCGAGCGCCTCGTCGAAGGAGTTCGTGTGCAGCGACTGCGTGCCGCCGAGGGCGGCGGCCAGTGCCTGATACGCCGTGCGAACGACGTTGTTGATTGGCTGCTGGGCGGTGAGCGTCGACCCAGCCGTCTGCGTGTGGAAGCGCATCGCCAGGGACCGCTCACTGCTGGCGCCGACCCGGTCGCGCATGAGGCGAGCCCACAGGCGCCGGGCAGCGCGGAACTTCGCCACCTCTTCGAATACGTCGTTGTGGGCGGTCCAGAAGAACGACAGCCGAGGAGCGAAATCGTCAACGTCGAGCCCTGCAGCCCGAGCCGCGGCGACGTACGCCAGCCCGTTGGCGATGGTGAAGGCAACCTCCTGGGCAGCGGTCGACCCCGCCTCCCTGATGTGGTACCCCGAGATGGAGATCGTGTTCCAGGCGGGAAGCTCTGCGGCGCAGTAGGCGAACAGGTCCGTGATGATGCGCATCGACGGTTCCGCCGGGTAGATGTACGTTCCCCTGGCGATGTACTCCTTCAAGATGTCGTTCTGCACCGTCCCCCGGACGTCTTCACGAGCAACCCCCTGCTCGTCGGCAACGAGCTGGTAGAGCAACAGCAGGATGGCCGCGGTCGAGTTGATCGTCATCGACGTCGACACCTCGCCGAGCGGGATGCCTGCGAAGAGCGCCCGCATGTCGCGGATGGAGTCGATGGCGACCCCGACCTTGCCGACCTCACCGAGGGACATCTCGTCGTCCGAGTCGAGCCCCATCTGGGTCGGAAGGTCGAAGGCCACAGAAAGGCCGTTCTGTCCAGCAGCGAGCAGGGCGCGGAACCGGGCGTTGGTCGCCGCAGCGGTCCCGAACCCGGCGTACTGGCGCATGGTCCACAGCCGCTCGGTGTACATCGTGGAGTACGGCCCCCGGGTATACGGGTATCCGCCGGGCTCGCCGAGCTCGACGTCTGGATCCCACCCGGCCAGGTCGTCCGGTCCGTAGCTGGTCTGTCGATCAGATGCCATGAGAAGCCGGGGCCTATCCGAGACCCCTCCCTATCCTGAGATTTCGCGACGTCGATGCTACCCGGGGGAACTCTCCCCACCCGCCCTGCGTCACATCTCCCGAGGACATGGAACCCAACATCCACGAAGCCCATCGGATGGAGCGCCGGGGCCGGCGACTGCCCGCGGTCGTCCTGATCGGCGTCATCGTCGTGCTCGGTGCCACCTGGGCGGGTTTGGCGGGCTTCCTCGGCGGGAACGCCGCGTTCGGCACGATGCAGGACCTCGAAGAGAACTACGTCTGCGACACGTCGGAGATGAACCTCGACTTCCCCAACCTGGGCACGCTCTCGTCTGTCTTCACGGCAGACGGCGTTCTGCTCGGAGAGCTCACCGAGCGCAACAGCCAGCCGGTCCCACTCGACGAGATGCCTGACATCGTGATTGCTGCCCTCCTGTCTGCGGAGGATCGCGATTTCTACTCCCACGAGGGCATCAACTTCAAAGCGATCTTCCGGGCTGCCCTGGCGAACTACCAGTCGGCCAGCGTGACGGGCGGATCGACGCTCACCCAGCAGGTCGTGAAGCAGAACTTCTTGACGAGCGACCGCACGATCGAGCGCAAGCTGTGCGAAGCCGTCGTCGCCGCCGAACTCGAACGGCGGTACACGAAAGACGAGATCCTCGAGTTCTACATCAACTCCGTGTTCTACGGCTCCAACGCCTACGGTGTGAAGGCCGCCTCTCAGGAGTACTTCGGCAAGGGCCTCGAAGAGCTCACCGCGGCGGAGGCCGCCACGCTGTTCATCCCCGTCCGCAACCCCACCCTCTACCACCCGCGAAACGAGCCGGGGAACACCCTCGCCGCTCGCAACCGAACCATCGACCAGATGGTGCGCAACGGCTTCATCACCGCTGGGGAGGGCGCAGCCGCCAAGGAATCCTCCCTCGGCGTCCAGCCCCGCCAGAGTTTCGAGGAGCTGGCGCCCCAGGTGATGATCGCCGTCCGTCAGGAGTTGCTGCGCAACGACGGCTACGGCCTCGGCGCCACGTACGGCGAGCGCAAGAAGGCCGTCTTCGGATGCCCTGCAGCCGACACGGCGTGCGAGGGCGGAGGGGGGCTCAAGATCCGCGTGACCGTGGACTACGGACTCCAGCAGGAAGCCAACGATGTGCTCCGGGCCTGGTTCCGGCCGGGATTCGAGGGCCCGACCGGGGCCATCGCCATGGTCGACAACGCCTCAGGCGCCATCCGCGTCATGGCCTCAGGTCTCGAGTTCGGTGACGACATCGAGGCGGGGCAGCGCCCGTACGACCTCGCCACCGTGGGTGCTCGCCAGCCGGGATCGGCGTTCAAGCCAATCACGCTCGCCGCCGCTCTGGAGAACGGGAAGGCAGACGGCACGCCCGTGACCCTGGGCAGCTACTGGGACAAGTCGAGCCCAGCAGCCATCGACTGCGGATTCCCGTGCGTCGACGGCGGCAACATCTGGACCGTGCACAACGCTTCGGGCAACACGGCGCGCTCCCTGGAGACCCTGGAGTCGGCGACCTACAACTCGCGCAACGCGGTGTACGCCCGCGTGGTGTCTGCCATCGGCCCCGAAACGGTGGTGGAGATGGCAGGCCGTCTCGGCATCGAGAGCAACCTGCGGCCGTATCCCTCGATCACCCTGGGTGCCTTCGGCGTGAGCCCGCTCGAGATGGCTGCGGTCTACTCGACGTTCGCCAACCAGGGCGCCCGCCTGGAGCCGTACCTGATCGAGCGCATCGAGGCTCCGGACGGCACGGTGCTGTACGAGCACGAGCGGCGCCCGGAGCAGGTACTGAGCCCTTCGATCGCCGCTGCCGTGTCGACGACGCTGGAGAAGGTGGTGCAAGCGGGGACAGGCCGCAGGGCGGACATCGGCAGGCCGCAAGCAGGCAAGACGGGCACGGCCACCGACCAGAAGGACGTCTGGTACGTCGGCTACGTGCCCCAGTTCACGGCCGCCGTGTGGGTGGGCTACCCCGATGCGCAGATCCCGCTCGAGGACTTCACGGTGTGGAACGATCTGGAAGGGAAAGAGCAGTTCTTCCGGACGGCGTCAGGACCGCGGCTGGCGGCTCCGATCTGGAAGCAGTTCATGCAGTCGGCCGTGCGCACGCTCCCCCCGCTGGCGTTCCCCGAAGAGCCGCCAGGCACCGCGGTGTACCGGCAGACGCCGTTCACCAAGGTCCCAGACCTCAGCGAGGTCGCATCGACGGAGGACGCCCTCGATCTCGTCTTCGCCGCAGGGCTCAACGGCACTGTGGTCGAGATCCCATCCGTCGCCCCCCAGGGCGAGATCCTCGGCACCAACCCGCTCGCCGGGACGCCGATGCGGCAGAACGGGGCAGTCAAGATCCACGTATCGAGCGGCGTCGCCCCGGTCGTGGCCATGCCGAGCCTCGTCGGGTTGAACATCGCAGACGTGGCAGCGGCGCTCGACCGGTTCACCCGCGATACCGGCATCGTTCTCGCCTGGACTGCACAGAACCTGGCCGTCACCGACCCAGCGCTGTGGGGCCGCGTCGTCACGACGGAGCCGGGAGCCAGGACCCCGGTGACCCAACAGCAGCCGGTGACGGTCTTCGTCGGCCGTCAGCCCTGATGAAGTCCCGAAACAACACCCCCTAGCCTGCGCCGCCATGACCGCAGACTCCGCCCGTCCCCTGCGCCGGCTCTGGCGGTACGCCAGGCCCCACCGCGGCCAGATCGCGCGCGCAACAACGTGGTCGGTGCTCAACAAGGTCGTCGACATCGCGCCGCCGTTCCTCATCGGGATCGCCATCGACACCGTGGTGAATCAGGAGGACTCCTTCCTCGCATCGCTCGGCATCGAAGACCCCAGGGCCCAGCTGATCGTGCTCGCCATCGTCACGTTCTTGGTCTGGGGGCTCGAATCGCTCTTCGAGTACCTGCTGACCCTTGGGTGGCGAAACCTGGCCCAGCAGGTCCAGCACGAGCTGCGCGTCGACGCGTACTCGCACGTCCAGCAGCTCGAGGTCGGCTACTTCGAGGAGCGCTCGTCCGGTGACCTCATGGCGGTGATGAACGACGACGTCAACCAGCTCGAACGCTTCCTCGACGTCGGCGCCAACGAGGTCATCCAGGTCGTCACGACGGTGGTTCTGATCGGGGCCGCGTTCTTCGTGATCGCTCCGAGCGTTGCCTGGCTCGCATTCCTCCCGATGCCGGTCATCATCATCGGGTCACTGCTCTTCCAGCGCTGGCTCGAGCCCCGGTACGCCAAGGTGCGCGAGCGGGCCGCGGCGATCAACTCGCAGCTCGCCAACAACTTCGGCGGCATCGCCACGATCAAGGCGTTCACCGCGGAGGACGTCGAGGTTGCCCGGGTCGAGCGAGAGAGCGACCGCTATCAGGAGGCCAACCGAGAGGCCATCAAGCTGTCCGGGATGTTCACGCCCCTCATCCGCATCGCCATCCTCATCGGCTTCACGGCGACCCTCGTGTGGGGTGGCTTTCTGGCATTGAGCGGCCAGCTCAACGTCGGCCTCTACTCCGTGATGGTGTTCCTGACCCAGCGGCTGTTGTGGCCGCTCACCAGGCTCGGGCAGACCCTCGACCTCTACCAGCGGGCCATGGCCTCGACCGCACGCATCCTCGATGTGCTCGACACCGCACCGTTGATGCACGACGGCGACCACGCCCTGGGCACGGTGACCGGCAACCTGCGCTTCACCGGCATCACCTTCTCCTACGTCGACGGCTTCCCGGTCCTCGATGACGTGACGATCGACATTCCCAGCGGCGAAACGACGGCGTTCGTCGGCCCAACGGGGTCTGGCAAGACCACGATCGTCAAGCTGTTGCTGCGGTTCTACGACCCGGACACCGGCAGCGTCACTCTCGACGGCGTGGACGTGCGCAGCTTCCGCCAGCGCGATCTGCGCACCGCCTATGCCCTGGTCAGCCAGGACGTGTTCCTCTTCCACGGCACCGTTCGGGAGAACATCGCCTATGGCAGGCCGGCCGCTTCCCTCGATGAGGTGGTGGAGGCCGCTCGCCAGGCCGAGGCCGACGGCTTCATCCGCGAGCTTCCGACGGGCTACGAGACCATCGTCGGAGAGCGCGGCCAGAAGCTGTCAGGCGGGCAGCGGCAGCGCATCTCGATCGCGCGGGCGCTCCTCACCGAGTCTCCGATCCTGCTGCTCGACGAGGCGACGTCTGCCGTCGACAACGAAACCGAGGGCGCCATCCAGCGCTCGCTGGCGCGGGTGGCCCATCAGCGCACGATGGTGGTCATCGCCCACCGCCTGTCGACGATCCGCCACGCCGATCGCATCTACGTGGTCGACCGCGGTCGCGTCCTCGAAGCCGGGACGCACGACGAGCTCGTGGATCACGACGGGGTGTACCGCTCGTTGTGGCTGGTCCAGACTGGAGATGCCGTCTGACAGCCTCCCCCAGGGCCTTCTTTCGCGCTCTTGTTCATACTACTTGACCCTTCTTGGTGGTATTTGATATCACAGGGAGGTGCAGGAGCAACCCACATACCCGGCGGCGCCCGGAGTAGTCCCCGCCGAAGTCCGTCCTCCCTTCGCAGGGGATGAAGCCGCGCCACCTTCGGGCGCCGCCACCCGAGCACTGCCCTACCGGGTGCTCCGCCCCACCGCGGTCCCGCGGGACTCGGTGCGCCCGGTGGTCTGGAATGACCACCTGGCCACACTCGGCTACCCCACCGACCACGGCTACGTGCGCCGGTTCTGGACCGCGGCAATCGGCAGAGGAGCGGTCGCCGACCTGATCCGCCTCGCCGTCGCGGCGCAGCGCGACCGCTCCCTGCCCCGACCGGTCTTCCTCGGGGTTCTCGTGCGCGAAGGCCTCGTGACCACTACAGGCGCCAGACTCGCGGTCAGGAAGACCGTCCCCCCGCTGTCCGGTGACCAGGTCCGCCGGCTGCCTCCCCCGCTGCGCGCCGAACACGCTGGGCTCCGCTTCCACCAGCCGCACGGCCGGCTCCTGCCCTGAGCCCCCTACGCTCGCGGGCGATGACGAGCATCGCCGCCGCTACGGCTGCCCTGCGCGGCCGCTCCGGGATCCTGGTGTTCACCGGAGCGGGCATGTCCACCGAGTCCGGCATCCCCGACTTTCGGGGACCCAACGGGCTGTGGACCCGGCTCGACCCCAACGACTTCACGTATGAGCGCTACATGAACGACCGCGACTTTCGCGTGGAGTCGTGGGGCAGGCGCTTCGACTCACCGTTCCGCGGTGCGCAGCCGAACGAGGGCCACATCGCCGTCACCCGCCTCGTGGAGTCGGATCTCGGCGTGGGCTGCGTCACGCAAAACGTCGACGGGCTCCATGAGGCCGCGGGGACCCCACAGGCCGCACTCGTCGAGCTGCACGGAAGCGCCTCCAAGTTGCACTGCACCCGGTGCGGCAGGGACGCCGCCCTCGTGGAGACTGAGGAGCGCTGGCGGGCAGGTGACGAGGACCCGGCCTGTCTGCACTGTGGCGGCATACTCAAGACCGCCGTCGTGTTCTTCGGAGAGGAGATGCCTCGCCGCGAGATGGTCAGGGCCTGGGCCATGGTCGAGGACGCCGATGCCGTTCTGGTCATCGGGAGCACGCTGTCGGTCTACCCGGCCGCCTTTGCTCCGCTGGACGTCGTGGAACGGGGCAACCCCATGGTCATCGTGAACCAGGGACCCACCGACCACGATCGCATCGCATCCGCCAAGCTGGATGGGCCGTCCGGCGAGCTGGTGCCGGCCCTCGTGACCGCCCTCCTGGACGGCCGGTAACCTCGCCAGATGGACTACCGCGAGCTCGTCGCCTACGCCAAACGCCAGATCGTCGAGATCCATCCCGACGCCCTGGCCGGTGCGGGCGACGAATACGTGGTGATCGACGTTCGCGAGCTCGAAGAACGGCGCCAGGGGGCCATTCCCGGCTCGCTGTTCCTCTCCAAGGGCGTGCTCGAGCGCGACATCGCAACCACGGTGACCGAACCGAGCACCCCGGTCGTCGTGTACTGCGCTGCCGGATTGCGCTCCGCACTGGCCGCGGTCTCTCTCGAGGCGATGGGGTACACCAACGTGGCCTCGCTGCGGGGCGGGTTCGACCAGTGGAAGGCAGACGGCCACCCCTGGGACCTGCCCCACGAGCTCTCCGTCGACCAGCGGATCCGTTACGACCGTCACCTCAAGCTCCCGGAGATCGGTCAGGCAGGACAGCAGGCACTCCTCGATGCCAGTGTGCTGGTCATCGGCGCCGGTGGCCTCGGTTCACCAGCCCTGCTGTATCTCGCAGCAGCGGGAGTCGGCACGATCGGCATCGTCGACGGCGACCGCGTCGATGCCTCCAACCTGCAGCGCCAGGTGATCCACGACGGTTCGCGGCTGGGGTCGCTCAAGGTCGAATCGGCGGGCGCACGCATCGCCGCGCTCAACAGCGACACCGCGATCGAGCTGCATCCGGTGCGCCTCGACTCGAGCAACGCCCTCGACATCATGTCGGGATACGACGTGATCGTCGACGGCGCAGACAACTTCCCGACGCGCTACCTGGTCAACGACGCTTCGCTCCACCTGGGCATACCGGTTGTTCACGGCTCGATCTTCCGCTTCGAAGGCCAGGCGACCGTGTTTGCGCCGTACTCGGGGCCGTGTTACCGGTGTCTCTTCCCTAGCCCGCCTCCCCCAGAGCTGGCGCCGTCGTGTGCGGAGGCCGGGGTTCTGGGAGCCCTTCCCGGGATCATCGGATCGGTCCAGGCGATCGAAGCCATCAAGCTGGTGCTGGACCTGGGAACGCCGCTCACGGGAACACTGGCCATCTACGACGCGCTCGAACAACGCTGGGCGAACCTCTCCTTCGCGCGCGATCCGGCATGTCCTGCGTGCGGTGATCCCGAACGGCGTCCGCTGCTGATCGACTACGACGAGACGTGTGCGGTGCCGGTCTGAGCAGGGGTCAGAGAGCGACCTGGCCGGTCGGGGTGACGAGCACGAGCATTTCGAGATCAGCGCCGACCTCGACGAGTTCTCCACCGACGAGACCGAAGGTGCCTTCCGACGTCTCCGGGAAGTCGCCGACCCTGACCGGCAGTGCCTGCGGCGCCGGGGCCGCGGGAAGAGGCGCCGGGGCGGCTGGGGGAGGTGCCGGGGCGGCGGCCGGCGGTTGCGTGGTCGTGGTCGTCTGCGGCGGCGGCTGTGTCGTGGTCGTCGTGGTGGTGACCGGGGCCTTCATGAAGACCACGGTGACCCACATCTTGGTCTCGGATTCGACCACGACGCCGACGCCGACATGGGTGTAATCGCCGAGGATGTTCGCCCGGTGGCCCGACGACTCCATGAACGCCTGATGGAGAACATCGGGATTCGGTCCGACACCGACGTTCTCGCCCAGGCCGATCCAACCCGAGGTTACCGACCCGAGGTTGGGGTTGTGCGAGATGTTGCCCGAGCTCATCATGTGGTTCGACCAGGATCGGGCGTCATCGATGAGATCGCCGTGGGTTTGCAACGGCGCCAGGCCTGCGGCCGCACGAGAGGCATTGATCTTGGCGACAAACGTGCCCTCGGCGCCGGCGTACGCCGGAAGGGCCAGACCCATGGCGAGAAGCGCCACGAGCAGGAGCACCGTACCGATCCGCCTGGTTGTGCGCACATCCCCTCCGACCACAGAAAGTCACCATTACGACTACTTTCCGTATCGGTCGATGGGTGCACCCACCTGAAGCGTTTGTCGCCGCGGACGTTCAGCCGTCTGCGAGCTGAGCGGCGAGGGCAACGAGGGTGCGCACTCCGAACCCGGTGCCCCCCTTGGTGATGTAGTGCTCGGCCTTGGCGGCCCGAGCGGGGCCTGCGATGTCGAGATGGGCCCAGGGACGGTCGTCGACGAACTCGGCGAGCAGGAGCGCGGCGTAGATGGCGCCGCCGTACCGATCGCCGGTGTTCTTCATGTCCGCGATCGGCGAATCGATCACGGATCGGTACTCCTTCTCCAACGGCAGGGGCCATACCTTCTCCCCGGCATACGCCGCTGCGGCCGCGACCGCCTCCGTGGTCTCCTCGTCGTTGGCGAACAAGCCGGCGATTGCCGGACCGAGCGCCACCTTGGTGGCCCCGGTGAGCGTGGCCACGTCGACGATCAGGTCAGGCTCCATCTCCGCAGCCAGTGCCAACCCATCAGCGAGCACGAGCCGGCCCTCGGCGTCGGTGTTCAGCACTTCGATCGTCTTGCCGTTGTAGGCGCGCAGCACGTCGCCAGGCCGCAGGGCCGCACCGCCTGGCATGTTCTCGGTGAGGGGAGCGATCCCGATCACCGTGATCTCGAGGCCGAGCTCTGCGATCGCCTGCACGGCACCGATCACCGCGGCGGCGCCAGCCATGTCCGTCTTCATCTCCTCCATGAACGCAGCGGGCTTGATGGACAGGCCACCCGAGTCGAACACGATCCCCTTCCCGACGAGAGCGAGGCTGGTGGTGGCATTGGCCGGGGTGTAGCGCAGGATCACCATGCGGGCCGGATGCTCCGATCCGGCGTTCACCGCCAACAGCCCGCCGAACCCGCGCTCGGCGGCCTCGTGCTCGTCGATGATCTCAACATCGACCGAGTCCGGCATCGCGCCGGCCGCCCGATCGGCGAGCACGGCGGGTGGAGAGGCCACAGCCGGCTCGTTGACCAGGTCACGGGCCAACATGACTCCAGTGGCAACGGTGCGCCCGCGGTCGATGGCGGCCTGGTGTCCGCCCCCGGCCAGGACGAGCCGCTCGTTGGCGACCTCCTTCGGGTCTGACTTGTACGTGTCGAATCGGTAGGACCCCAGCAGGTACCCGACGACGACCGCCTCGGTGGCTCCATCGATGGGGATCTGGTGCAGCGTGGTGACGACCGAGGCATGACGGGCAGCGCGGCTGCCGAGCACTCCAGCGGCACGCCGCACCGACTCGATGTCCGCCTCGTCGCCGAGCCCGACGAAGAGCACCTCGCGATATGGCAGGGCGCCGCCGGGGACCGAGATCGACTGACCGGCCTTTCCGGTGAATTCCTTGAGTGTGAAGAAGTCGTCGAGGTCGAGGGCACCAGCCGCAGCCTCGGCACCGGGGCCCCAGGTCAGATCGGCAAAGACGGGCACGGCAAGCAGGTCCCCTGAGGTGGCTGCGGGCTCAGGCCCCGTGGCGATGTCGATCATCCTGGCTCGTCCTCTCGGCTCGGCGTCCACTCCCCCTCGACGGTACGGGCGAGCATGTACAGAAGGTCGTTCAAGCGGTTCAGGTAGGGGACGACCTGGCTCCCGGTGATCTCGTGCACCCTGTGGTGGGCAACGACCCGGCGCTCTGCGCGGCGGACCACCGATCGCGCGTGATCGATGGCAGCGGCGACCACGGTGCCGCCGGGAACGATGAACTCCGTGGGAGCGCCTCTCGCCGTCAGCGCATCGAGACGCACATCGAGACGGGCAACCATCGCTGCGGTGGTGCGGCTCACGCCATCCACCAGCTTGTGATGGTTCCCGGGCGCAGTCGCCAGCTCGGCACCAACCACGAAGAGTTCGCGCTGGAGGCCCAGGAGCTCCGTGGCGAGTTCACCACCGGCTGCGGCGCGCGCCACGCCGAGCACCGAGACGGTTTCATCGACCGTCCCGTAGGCCTCGGGACCGGTGGCGTCCTTGCCAACCCGGCCGCCGTAGAACAGCCCGGTCGAGCCGTCGTCGCCTGCTCCGGTGGAGATGCTCATCGGTGGCGAGGTTAGGGCGCTACGTCAGGCCACCGGTGATGAGGACCCTGCCGAGGGTCACCACGCCGAATGCCGTGAGGACGGCGAGGTAGGAGAGTCCCGTGGCTGCCATCACCCCCGAGTAGCGAGGCTCCTTGAGCGAGAACCACACGCCCACGAGGAGCACTCCGGTGAACAGGGCGAGAGCGACGTACGCCATGGCGAAGACGCCGTCTGTGCCGGCGACGGTGATGGAAGCGGACACCAACACGGCGAGCACGTCGCCGGCGAGGCCGGCCCCGGCAACGGCGGCAAGCACGAAGAGCGGCCTGCGCGGGAGGCGCGGATCGACGAGGAACCAGTGGCCCAACATCATCTCGGAGGTGACCGCTCCGAGGAAGACGACGCCGGTCAGCGCCGGGAAGAGTGGAGAGTCCCCCAGGGCAGCCCCGACGAACGCCAGCGCAGCCAGGGAGAACACAACGGTCGCCGCGAGCGGCCGACGGGCGGCGAGCACGCCACCGAGGGCGAGCGCGGCTCCGGCATAGGCGAGGCCACCGCCCCCGGCGATGGCGGCAAGCGCCCCGAATCCGGCGACGACGGTGCCGGTGAGCCACAGATAGCCGGGCCCAACCACCTGCCAACCGGCGATCAGGGCGCCGCCTGCGGCGATGCCGCCGACCCACATGCTCAGGATGAGCGACGGTGTCAGTTCCATTCGACGCTCAGGTCGGACGTTCGGCAGCGAGCCACGCGCCGATCCTGTCGGCCACCGCCTGCGGGGTGAACCCGAAGTGCTCGGCGAGCACGGCAGCGGGTGCGGACTCCCCGAATCGGTCGATTCCGATGCTCAGCCCCCGGCGTCCGACGATCGCGGCCCACCCGGAGGTCACGCCAGCCTCGAGCGAGACGCGAGGAACCTGTCTGCCGAGGAGGTCCTTCTGCCACGCACGGTCCTGGGTCAAGAAGGCCTCAACACACGGCATCGAGACCACCCGGATCGAGAGCCCAGACGCTTCGAGCAGATCGGCTGCGGCCTCAGCCAGCCAGACCTCAGAGCCGGTGGCGACGATGCTCAGATCGCTGCCATCACGCCGGATGTAGGCCCCGGCCGCCACGTCGTGCGGACGAGCCGGCGATGCGGGAACGGGCACGCCCTGGCGGGTCAGCACCAGACCGGATGGTCCGTCGATCCGGTTCATCGCGGCCTGCCAGGCTCCGGCGACCTCAGCAGGGTCTGCGGGGCGCCATACCCAGAGATCGGGGATGGTGCGCAACGCAGCGACGTGCTCGACGGACTGGTGAGTCGGCCCGTCCTCACCGAGAAACACCGAGTCGTGGGTCCACACCCAGACGGCGGGCGTGCCCATGAGGGCCCCGAGGCGAACCGCGGGCCGCATGTAGTCCGAGAAGGTCAAGAACGTGGACCCGAACGCCCGCATCCCGCCGTGGAGCGTGATGCCGTTGACCGCAGCCGCCATGGCGTGCTCGCGCACGCCGTACCGAACGTTGCGCCCCAGCCGGTTGCTCGCCGAGAAGTCGGCGGCACCGATGATCGCCGATTTGGTCGATCCCGCCAGGTCGGCGTCACCTGACGCGAAGTCGCTGCGCTGCCCGGCGATCTGCTGGATGACCTCTCCCGAGAGCGCCCTGGTCGCCACCGAGGATCCGGCGTCGCGGACGGGTGGCTCGAGCGTCACCGCTGCCGGCTGCATCCGCCGTTCCCACTCCGCAGCGTCGGTTCCACCGACCGCGGCCAGCCGGCCCTCCCAGGCGACTCGGTCCTCGGCGCCGCGCGCCATCGCCTCGGCGAAGTAGCCGTAGACCTCGGCAGGCACCTCGAACGGCTGCAGGGTCCAGCCGTAGCCCTCCCTGGTACGCGCGGCCTCTTCTGCACCCAGCGGCGAACCGTGCGCGGCTGCGGTGTCCTGCTTGTTCGGGCTGCCGAAACCGATGGAGGTCTTGGCCGCGACCAGCGTCGGCCTGCCCTCGTCCGCGATGGCGACGGCGAGTGCCTGGCGGATTGCCTCCCGGTCATGACCGTCGACATGCAACGCCTGCCAGCCATATGCGGCAAAGCGCCCCATCACGTCCTCGCTGAACGTCCACGACGTCGGGCCCTCGAGCGAGATGTCGTTGTCGTCGTACACCACGATCAAGTTGCCGAGAGCCAGGTGACCGGCCAGCGATGCCGCTTCCGCGGCGACGCCCTCCATGACGTCCCCGTCTCCTGCGAAGACCCACGTGCGGTGGTCAACCAGATCCGTGCCGAATCGCGCTCGGAGCTGGGCTTCTGCGATTGCCATGCCGACGGCCATACCGATGCCCTGGCCGAGCGGACCCGTTGTCGTTTCGATGCCTCGGGCACGGTCGAGCTCGGGATGGCCAGGCGTCGGTGAGCCGAGCTGGCGGAAGCTGCGCAGATCGTCCATCGAGACATCGAACCCACTCAGATGCAGCAGCGCATACAGGAGCATCGAACCGTGGCCGTTCGAGACGATGAATCGATCCCGATCCGGCCACTCCGGCATGGTCGGATCGACGGAGAGCAAGTCGTGCCACACCACCGTGGCGAGGTCGGCCATGCCCATCGGCATCCCGGGATGCCCCGAGTTGGCCTGTTGCACCGCGTCGATTGCGAGCACGCGGATGGCGTCTGCGGAGAGCTGCTCGGTGGTCACGTCACTCCTGAGGGTCGAGGTTGCGCGCCGAGGCTACCCGGCAGAGCAGGGGTCGAAATGTGTAGCGTCGGCGGATGAACCACGCACCCATCGACGGCGTCACCTGGTCCCAAGCCCCTGAGGAGAACTTCACCGGTCGCGTCTGGTTCGGGCCCATGGCGGGCGACTACAGCAGTGGCAACGGTGTCATCGTTCTCGGGGTCCAGTTCGCTCCAGGAGCCAGGACGGACTGGCATTGGCACCCGGGAGGCCAGGTGCTCCATGTGGTTTCCGGTGCCGGGTTCGTCGCCAATCGGTCTGGCGAGCGGGTAGCCATGGCGGCGGGCGACACGGTGACCATCCCCCGTGACGAGGTGCACTGGCACGGAGCCGCTCCCGATTCGCCGATGCTTCATTTGTCGATCACCTCCGGCGGTGCGACCCAATGGGAGCCGGAGAAGGTCACCGACGGGGACTACCTGCCCGATCAACCTACGACGTAGAGCCGGCGATCGGACCGGTTGAGACGCTCGACCCCGGTTGCAGTCACGGCCACGATGTCCTCGATGCGCATTCCCCAGGACCCGCTCGTGTAGATCCCCGGCTCGATGGAGAACGCCATGCCTTGGTCGACGCGCTCGGTGTTCCCCGCAACGAGGTACGGGTCCTCGTGGCCGTCCATCCCAATGCCGTGGCCGGTGCGATGGATGAAGCGATCGCCATATCCAGCGGCACTGATGACCGCACGGGCGACCCTGTCGATCTCCTGGGCGGCAACGCCGGGGCGAACTGCGTCGCAGGCTGCCACCTGGGCAGCGTGGAGCACCTGGTAGGCCGTGGCCTGTTCGTCTCCTGGCTCGCCGACGGCAAAGGTCCTGGTCGTGTCGGAGGCGTAGCCGTCGCGACGGCCGCCGAAGTCGACCACGACGAGGTCGCCCGGTTCGATGATCCGATCGCCTGCCTCGTGGTGGGGGGAGGCCCCATTCGGACCGGAGGCCACGATGGCGAACGTGGCCTCTTGATGTCCTTCGGCCAGAGTCAGATCGCGGATCTCGCGGGAGAGGTCGCGTTCCGACCTGCCGGCGAAGTCTGTGGTCGCCAAGTGGGCCACGACCCGATCCACATCAGCCGCAGCCGCCCTCAGGGCCGCCAGCTCTGCTTCGTCCTTGCGGATCCTGAGCGTCCTCATGAGCGGGGTCGCCGACTGGAACGACGTCTCGGGCAGCGCCTGCTGGAGCCGCACCAGGAACACCGCCCATGCCTGGTCTCCGATGGCGACCGTTTGCGCACCAGACGCCAGGCTGCTCACGATCGCGATCGGATCGTCGGTTTCCGCCCAGGCCACCACGTCGAACGGACCGGGCTCGACCCGCGGTGCTTCGAGCTCGGGAACGACGAGGTCTGCCGCCGTAGCCGTCACGATCAGCATGGTGAGACGCTCGGTCGCCATGGCGCGGTACCCGGTCAAGTACGGCAGATCGGAGCCGACCGACAGGGCCAGGGCATCGACGCCCACCGTCTCCATGACGGACCGGGTCCGCTCGATTCTGGCGGCACGTGTCGCGTTCACGGTGCGGAGGTTCACTGCGCGGAGGCGAGCGAGTCGCGAGCATGGTACGACGAGCGTACGAGGGGCCCGGCCTCCACGTGGGGCAGACCGAGCCGGTCACCCTCGTCCCGGTACAGGGCGAACTCCTCTGGCGAAACGTAGCGGTCGATGGGGCGATGCCGTGGCGTGGGACGCAGGTACTGGCCGATCGTCACGATGTCGACGCCCACCGCCCGCAGATCGGCGAGGGCGCCGAGCACTTCATCCGCGCGCTCTCCCATGCCGACGATGAGGCCCGACTTCACTGTCCCTGCCGGATTGAGCCACTTGGCCCGCGCCAGCAGTGCCAGCGAGCGGCCATAGCTGGCCGCAGTCCGAATATCACGTTGCAGGCGCAGCACCGTTTCGGTGTTGTGGTTGAGTACCGCTGGCTTCTCACCCATCACCGCTTCCAGCGCCGGCTCGTCCCCTTTGAAGTCGGGGATCAGCACCTCCACGTCGCAGTCGGGAACACGCTCGCGGATCTCGCGAATGGTGGCGGCGAAGATCGCAGCGCCGCCGTCATCGAGATCGTCCCGGTTCACCGCAGTGAGCACCGCATGGCGGAGACCCATCCGCTCCACGGATGCTGCGGCCCGCCGCGGCTCATCCTCGTCGACGGCACCCGGCTTGCCGGTCATGACGTCGCAGAACGAGCAGGCCCGTGTGCACACGTCGCCGAGCAGCATCAGGGTTGCCGTCCCTGCTTCCCAGCACTCGTAGATGTTGGGACAGCCGGCCTCCTCGCACACCGTGTGCAGTTCCATGCCGCGCATCAGCGCCTTCAGCTCGCGGTACCCCTCTGTGGAGATGGTGGCCTTCACTCGCATCCATTCCGGGCGCTCTGGTTCTCCGGAGAGCACGCCTCGAATGGCAACCGGCACTTCGTTGCGGCGCTCAGCGGAGAACACGCCTGCCGAGATCATGTCATCGACCTGGTAGCGCGTCCGCGGAAAGGCACCGAGCTGGGTTTCGACATCGGTGATGCCGAAGGCATGCGGGACCCTGGCGAGCAGCGCGGCGACGACGACCTCCAGGGAAGGGGTCTCGGCAACCAGCTCGGCGAGCGATGTCACCGGACGATCCCCGATGCCGCACGGCACGATATGGCCGAAGTAGCCGAGGTCGGGATCCACGTTGAGGGCGAATCCGTGCGTGGACACACCCTGGCTGACGCGCACGCCGATCGCCGCAACCTTGCCCAGGGAGGTCCACACGCCGGTGTATCCCGGCTCTGCCCACGCCGTCACCCCGAGATCCCCCAGCGCGGCGATCAGCAGCGCCTCGATCCGGCGGACGTGACCCACCACGTCTGGTCCGTCTGCCACCGTCGGGATGGCCATGATCGGGTACCCGACGAGTTGTCCTGGGCCGTGGTACGTGATGTCGCCCCCGCGATCGACGTACCGCAGCTCGGCGCCGAGGCCGGAGAGCGCCGCTTCCGGAACGCGCAGGTTGTCGCCGTCTCCGTTCCTTCCGATCGTGTAGGTGTGGGGATGCTCGAGGAGCAAGAGATAGTCGTCTTCGGCCCTGCCCGAGGTTCGGGCCTCCCAAAAGGCGCGCTGCAGGTCCCACGCCTCCCCGTAGGCGAGGCGGCCCAGCCACCGGGTGCGCAGCCGGCTCACGCCAGCTCTTGCTCCCAATCCCAGGTCTCGAGGCTCTGCTTGATCCGGCGCAGGAAGAGGACGGCCGTAGAACCGTCGAAGGCCCTGTGGTCCCAGGTGAGGCCCAGGTACCCGATGTGGCGGATGGCGATGGTGTCGGTCCCGTCTGGGAGGGTCACCACGGTGGGCCGCTTCTTGACGGTGTCGGTCGAGAGGATCGCAACGTTGGGGACGTTGATGATCGGCGCCGACATGAACGAGCCGAACGGGCCAGGGTTCGTGATCGAGAACGACGAGCCGGAAATGTCGTCAGGCTCCAGCTTGCCGTCACGTGCCTTCACGGCGAGCGCTCGGATCTGGCGGGCGAGGCCCTTCAACGTCAGATCCTCGGCGTTGCGGATCGACACGACGACGAGCCCTCCCTGGTTCAGGTCGACGGCGATCCCGAGATTGACCGAGCCGTGCATCACATGCTTGCCCTCGTCGAGCAGGAACGAGCTGTTGACCGTCGGGTGGGCGGCGAGGGCGTCCATCGTCGCCCTGGCGATGAACGGGAGATACGTGAGCGAGTAGCCCTCGGCAGCCTTCCACTGCTCGCGGTGGCGAGCACGGACCTGTTCGACCGCTTCGTAGTCGACCTCGACCGACGTCCACACATGGGCGGTCGTGCGCTTCGCCTGGACCATGTTCTCGGCGATCCGGCGCCGCAAGCGGCTGATCTCGAGCACTTCGTCCCCGGGGCGCACGGCCGAAGCAGCGGCGACAGCGGGAGCGGGTTCCGGAGCAGGAGCAGGAGCAGGAGCCGGGGCAGGAACAGGAGCAGGCGCTACGGCCGGAGCGGCAGCCGGAGCTGCGGCCGGAGCGGCAGCCGGAGCCGGAGCGGCGGCAGGAGCCGGCTCCGGGGTCGGGGGGGGTGCGGTCGCGGCGACCGGCTCTGGAGGAGCTGCCGGTTCGAGCGTGACCCTCGTTGCCGGCTGATCGGCGCCCGCAGTGACGAACGCCTCGACATCACGCCTGGTGATCCGTCCCCCGTCGCCTGACCCGGCGATCACCGAGAGATCGACGCGGTGCTCGGAGGCCAGCCGGCGCACCACAGGAGACAGGATTCCGCGACGGGGAGCCTCGGCCGTGGGCGCGGGCATGGCAGCCGCGGCGGCCACCGCGGGTACAGCCGCTGGTTCTGGCGTCGGTGGTGGGGGCTCGATCGGCCCGCCACCGGTGGGGCCCATCTCCGTCACGGGACCCGAGTCCGGGGGGGCTGCCGGGGCAGGAGCCGCACCAGGAGCGGAGGCAGGAGCGGGGGCCGGGGCCGGTTCCTCACCGACTGAGGCGATCACGGCGAGCGGGGTTCCCACGTCGACCGTCTCACCCTCGGGAACGAGGATCTCCTGAATGACGCCGGCAGCAGGCGAGGGGACTTCGGTGTCGACCTTGTCTGTCGAGATCTCGAGGAGGACTTCGTCTTCGGCAATGGTGTCTCCTGGCTGTTTCGCCCAGGCGAGGATCGTCCCCTCTGTGACGGTCTCACCGAGCTGGGGCATCGTGACCGTTACCGCCATGGCGTCTCCTTTGTCAGGTCGTCAGCCGGCCGCGCTGCGCCGCACCGCGGCGACCACGTCGTCCACCTGAGGTACGAAAGCATCTTCGAGGACAGAAGCGAAGGGTATGTGCGTCTGCGGAGCGGTCACCCGGCGGATGGGAGCGTCGAGATCCCAGAACAGCTCGTCGGACACCCGCGCCGCGATCTCTCCGGAGATCGACGAAAACGGCTGGCCTTCCTGCACGACGACCAGCCGTGAGGTCTTGGTGACCGAAGCGAACACGGCGTCCCAGTCCAAGGGGACGATCGTCTGCAGGTCGATCACCTCCACCGAGACTCCCTCCTCGGCGAGGGTGTCTGCGGCAGCCAGCGCGGTGTGAACCATCGCAGCCCACGCCACGATGGTGACGTCTTGCCCCGGACGGGCGATTCTGGCGACGCCGAGCGGAACCTCGTAGTCCCCAGCAGGGATCGGTTCTCGGATCGAGCGATACAGCTTCTTGTGCTCGAGGTACACCACCGGGTTCGGGTCGCGGATCGCGGCGAGCATCAGGCCCTTGGCGTTCGTCGGCGTCGAGGGCAGCACCACCTTCAACCCCGGATGGTGGGCCACCAGACTCTCCGGGCTGAACGAGTGGAACGGACCCGCCCGCAGGCCGGCACCGCTCGGCCCCCGGAGCACCATCGGGACGGAGGCCCCCCCCTTCCAGTGATACTTGCCGGCCTCGTTCACCAGCTCGTCCAGGCCGGGGTAGATGAAGTCGGTGTACTGCAGCTCGGCAATCGGCCGCCTGCCCATGAGAGCGGCGCCGACGGAGGCGCCGACGATGGTGCTCTCGGCGATCGGGAAATCGACGACCCGGCGCGGACCGAAGCGCTCATGAAGACCCGCAGTGACCTTGAAGGCTCCCCCGAAGGGCCCGACATCCTCGCCGAGCAGGAACACCCGCTCGTCTCGGTCCATCTCGTCACCCATCGCCTCTTTGATGGCATCGAGCATCGTGACCGGATCACCCTGGGCTACCCCCGGCGCGGGACCGGAGGTCTCGCGAACGGCGAACACGTCGTCCGCAATGCCGGCCGGATCGGGATCCGGCTGATCTTGCGCCCAGGCAATGCGTTCTTTGATCCGAGCCGCGGCGGCTTCGGAGATCTGCTCTGCTCGGCCCGCAGTGAGGTCGCCGTGATCGATGAGGAAGGCCTCGAAACGATCGATGGGATCGCGCTCCATCCAGTACTCACGGTCATCCGGCTTGACGTAGTCGGCAGGGTCGTGTCCGGCGTGACCGAAGTGGCGGAACGTCACGGCCTCGATCAGGGTGGGGCCTCCACCGGCCCGAGCCCGCTCGACCGCTTCTTTGGCGGCGTTGTAGCACGCGAGGATGTCGTTGCCGTCCACGACGACGCCTGGGATGCCATACGCTTCGGCACGCGTCCCGAAGCTCTCGGTTGCTCCCTCCCGTTCGTTGGGAGTCGAGTAGGCGTACTGGTTGTTCTGCACCGTGAAGACCACGGGGAGGCTGAGCACCGCTGCCGTGTTCACCGCCTCGTGCCATGTTCCGGTTGCCGTCGCTCCCTCCCCGCAGTCGGCGAGCGCTACCCGCGCCTCACCGCCCTGTTGGAACGCCAACGCACAACCGACGGCCACCGGATAGGCATCCGGGAGCGGCGAGATCACCATCAGGGTTCCCTTGTCGAGCACGCCGAAATGACTGTTGCCGTCCCTGCCCTTCGTTGGCGAATCTGCCTTGCCGAAGAAGTTGAGGAGTGTCTCGTCGAGGGTGACCCCCTTGGTCAGCTGGGCGATCAGATCGCGATGCGTTCCGCCGAAGATGTCACCGTCTTCGAGGGCGGACGCAAAACCGACCATCGCCGCCTCCTGGCCAACGCCGGGATACACGGCGCCACCGAGCCTGCCGCCCCGATACATGTTGTGGAGTCGCGTCTCCAGGGACCTGCCGAGCACCATGGTGGCGTACAGCTCCACGAGCCGCTCGCTGGTGAGCTGGGCGGCCGGTCCCCGTAACTCCATCGTCGTCGTCATGCAGCCTCCGTCAGTGCAGCGGTCGTCCGGCGGCGGCGAGCAGGGTTTCCCCGATCGCCTCGGATACGGTCGGATGGGCGTGAATGAACGCGGCAGCCTCTCGCGGAAGCGCTTCCCACCCCACCGCGTACATCAGCTCGTGAATGAGCTCCCCGGCAGCGGCATCGGCCACGGTGGCCCCGAGGATGGGCCCGTCCTTCTCCCAGACCACCTTGACGGTGCCGCCGGTCTCTCCGACGATGATCGACCTGCCGACGCCGCGCATGCCGTGGGTCGTGACCTCGACGTCGTAGCCCGCAGCACGGGCCGAAGCCTCGGTCAGCCCGACGGAAGCAACTTCCGGATGGGTGTAGACCACCAATGGGATCGCCCGGTAGTCGACCGGCGCCGACTCGCCGGTCGCGATGTGGGTGATGGCGGCCATGCCTTCGGCGAACCCGACATGGGCGAGCTGCGGTGTGCCCGCGACGATGTCGCCCACCGCGTACACGCCCGGTGCCGAGGTCTCCATGGTCCCGGGGTCGACCGCCACGAACCCATCCACGGTGCTCACCCCGACGGCATCCAGGCCAACGCCCCGGGTCACCGGTGCCCTGCCGACGGCGACCAGGACGACGTCGACCTCGACAGACTCTTCGCCGAAGGGCACGACTACGCCGCCTGCGCCGATCGAGGCGGGGCCGACCCCGACTCCGGTGTGGACCTTGACCCCCTTCTTGCGGAACGAGCGGTCGAGCACCTTGGCCGCCTCGGGCTCCATCCCGGGCACGACCTGGTCGACCATCTCGAAGAGGTACACCTCCGATCCGAGGTCACCGAGGAACGAGGCGAACTCGGCCCCGATGGCGCCGGCTCCGATGACGGCGACCCGGCCCGGCTGCGCCGTCCAGTCGAGCGCATGATCGGATGACACGATCCGCTGCCCATCGAAGTCGTAGCCGGGAATGGTCCTGGGGATCGATCCGGTCGCAACGATGGTGTGCTTCGCCTCGAGGATCCGCTTCGAGCCGTCAGCGGCACGTACTTCGACGCCACCAGGCACGATCATGCCGAAGCCGTCGAGGATCTCGGCATTGCGCGCCTTGAGGAGGCCGCCGAGCCCCTTGACGAGGCCATCGACGACTTGGTTCTTGCGCTGCAAGGCCGCCGGCCAGTCCATCGCCGGCTCGCCGGCGACGACACCGAACTCGCCAGCCCGACGCACGGTCGCGTAGACCTCTGCCGTCTGCAGCCACGCCTTGGCCGGAATGCAGCCCCTGAGCAGACAGGTTCCTCCGATCCGCTCCTTTTCCACGAGCGCGACCGACAGGCCGAAGTTGTGGGCGTAGAGGGCTGCGGCGTAGCCGCCAGGCCCACCGCCGATGATCGCGACGTCGTACACGAACCCTCCGAAGGGGTGGAGTCCCGCCGAGGTTAGTGCCGGCGAGGACCCGGATTACGGGTCAGGGGTACGCTCCGTCCCGTGCAGACTCGATATCTGATCCTTGCTTCGTTGCTCGCAGGTCTTGCCATCCTGTCCGCTGCCGCCGTCTGGTTCTCGGGCCTGTGATCCTCGAGATTCCCACCCCAGACCTGCATGCCCTCGCCGCAGGCGAGATCATCGTTGCGTTCGTTCCCAGGGGCATCTGTACCGAGGGTGAGGAGCTGGAACTGGGTGTCGGTCCCCCCAGGATCCCGCAGAGCGTCAAGAGCGCCTACCGGCGCTGGCTCGACGCCGACCCCCCGGAGGGGGTCACCGCAGTCGTCGTGATGGTCGGCCCTGCAGCGCTCCTCGATCCGGCAGCGGGCTCGGCGCGCCATGTCCTCGCCGCCACCCCTCACGACGGCGATCTCGCGATCTTGCGGGTCTTCGGTCCTGCGGGGCCCGTGCTCTCAGACGAAGCGTTCACCGCGAGAAGAGCTTCCGTCGAGGGGGCACTGCAATGATCGAGCTCGAGACCGAAGACGGCCTCTCCCTCGAGGCCCGCTGGGACGTCCCAGACGGCGCCACGAGAGCCCTCGTCTTGTGCCACGCCCACCCACTGATGCAGGGGACGATGGCTTCGCCGTTGTTGGCAGGCGTGACCCGCCACCTGACCGCAGCCGGCGTTGCCGTGCTTCGCTTCAACTTCCGCGGTGCGGGGCACTCCACAGGACGCCACGACGACGGCATCGGCGAGCTCCACGACGTATCCGCGGCAATGACCGCCGCGACCGCGGCGTACCCGAACCTGCCTGTCGGGCTCGCCGGCTGGTCGTTCGGGGCCGCCACGGCCTTGAACTGGCAGGCGGCAACGGGATCCTCGCATGCCTTCTGCGCCATTGCCGTGCCGCTCGACACCGGACGCGCCCCCCACCTCCCAGGAGCGCTCCGCCTGGTCGAGACGCGCAGAACGTTCGTCATCGGGGATCGTGATCAGTTCGTGACCGTCGACGACACCAGGGCATACGCCGATTCGATCGGGGGGGAGACGGTCGTGATCAACGGCAGCGACCACTTCTTCTCCTTCAGGGAGGATCGGGTCGCGGCGGTGGTCGCCGCCACGATCTAGCCGCCTGGCGGGTGGAAGCCCCGATTCCTCGCCTCGGCAAGCGTATCGGGGCCGAAGGTCTGGACGAGCTTGCGCTCCATGAGATGTGAGATGCGCTCGGCGAGTGCATCCGCTTCCTCAGCGTCTTCAGTGTCGTGGACGACCATGTCGTCTCGGGTCCCGATGAAGCGGTGGTCGGCGAATCGATGCAGCCTGGTCATCGGTCGCAGGGTACCGGCCAGGACCAAGCGTCAGCTGCGCTCGATGCGAATGCTCGCGGTCGACAGCTCCCCCGTGCCCTTGGCCTCGATCTGGATCAACCCGGTGACCCCTTCGCCGGAGAAGGCAATCATGTGCGTGAGGCCCTCCAACTCGGACCGATCGATGACGAACCCCACGGCAGGAAGGTTGGTCTCGTAGTAGGCGACGGTGGCGTCGATGGGGGCCGGGAGGTTGAGGAGCATCTCGTACCGGCCAAGGGTGTCGTCGGCAAGGGTCGACCCGATGTTGCCCTGCTGCGGGATCGGGAAGCTGGAAGGGACCCCGTCGGGAACAGCGCCCTCGCCGAACACGATCGAGCCATCTCCCACGATCACAGTGGTCGTTGGGGCTGTCGTCGTTGGGACGGTCGTCGGGACGGTCGTCGGCTCGCTGGAGGAGCATGCCGATGCCGCGAGAGCGACGGTCAATCCGATGGTGACGAGGAGCGTGCGCATGGTGGTACGGCCACTTCGGCCACGATGGATTCTACGAGCGGGGCCCGGATAGGAGCTGCGATCGCAACGCGGGGGTGGCCTCGCCCACGGCGAGCTCTGCAACGACCCGGATCGAAGGATCGAGCCGCCACGGGGGCACGGTTGAGGGGGCAACCGCCAGGTAGAGGGCCATCCCGGTGGCGCGGACCGCGGAGCGCCAGCCGTTCACGAGCCCGACTCCGGCTGCGCAGCGGCATCGCCGACGGCACCGAGCTCGCGCAGATACTCCGCCTGCAGATCGAGGACGGCGAAGATCACTTCGGGTTCATATGCGTGGCCCTCGGCGAGCGATTGGTTCTGCACGTACGCCGCCGAGGCAACGCTGCCGGCCACGCCAGGGGCCCCTGACCGCTCAGACGGGTGCTGCAAGTAGTGGATCTCCCACTCGAGGATGCGGCGCACGTCGGCGCGCCGCGCCGTCTCCGTGACGTCCGCGGGAAGGCGCTCCCACACGTACACGAGGGCGTCTTCCACCCCGTAGACGATGGCACCACCCGGCTCCGGCAGCCGGCGCCGCTCCTGCCACCACATGGCGGCAGCGAACATCACCAGGAGGGCGCCCAGCACGACGGCGAGAACGATCGCCATGCGGCCAGGGTACCGGCGACGCCGCGGTCCAGTCTTGGGCATTCATGGGCAACCTCCGTACCCTCGAAGGATCATGAGCCTGCAGACCGCACGCACGTTCTTCTCGTTCCTCGCGCTGGCCGCAAACGCCGGGACCATCGTGGTGTTCGTCGGCATCGTCTCCGGCAGGCGATCCGGCCTGCGGTCGTCGATCCTCGGGCTGGTGCGGGGGTACGAATTGTGGTTGGCCGCGATCGTGGCCACCACGGCGATGCTGGGAAGTCTCTACCTGTCTGAGGTCGCCAACCTCGTTCCCTGCCTGCTCTGCTGGTACCAGCGCATCGCCATGTACCCCCTGGCAGTGATCCTCCTGATTGCCGCGGTGCGCCGGGACCACGGGATTCGGCTGTACGCCGGAGCGCTGGCCGTGGTCGGCGCGACGATCTCGGCATATCACCGCCTCATCCAGGCATACCCGAACCTCGACGGCGGTTCGTGCGCCGCCACGGGCCCGCCGTGCAGCGCGGCATACTTCAAGGTGTTCGGGTTCATCACGATCCCCTACATGGCGTTGAGCGCATTTCTCTTCGTGATCGTCATCTTGTGGGCAGATCGCATCAATACCGCGACAATCGCGCCATCATCTCAGGAACCGAGCACGGAGACGCCATGACGTCGACGAGGAACAAGACGGCTCAGCAGAAGCAACCGCGTTCGCGCGGCGCCATCATCGCCGGCGTTCTCGGCGCAGTCGTGATCATCGCCCTCATCGGGGCGGTCGTATTCGGCAGCACTGAACCCGGTTCGGAGTACGGATCGCCAGAGGTCACCGGTCAGCTGCCACTGATGCCTCCGAACAACAGCGTCGACCCGACCGCAGCAGGCTTCGACGCACCGATCGTCGTCGGCCAAGACTTCGACGGCGAAGAGGTGCGGATCGAGAATGACGGCAGGGCGAAGGCCATCGTCTTTCTCGCCCACTGGTGCCCCCACTGCCAGGCCGAGGTCCCGCGCGTCCAAGCGTGGCTCGACGAGACCGGTGGCGTCGAGGGTGTCGACATCTATTCGGTCAGCACCTCGATGAACTCGGGACAACCCAACTTCCCGGCATCCGATTGGCTCGATCGCGAGGCCTGGACCCCACCGCTGATCCGTGACGACTCGGACAACACAGTGCTCATCGCGCACGGTCGCGGTGGATTCCCCTTCTGGGTGTTCGTCGATGCCAACGGCAAGGTGGCCCTACGGGTGAGCGGCGAGACCCAGATCGCCGAGCTCGAATCGATCATGCAGGCGCTCGCGACCTCCTGACGTCACCTCGCAGGAGACAGATCCAACCGATCGGCGAGGCGGGCGCGCCATCGGGTCGGGTCGCCGAACAGCAGTTCATCGCTCTTGGCTCGCTTGAAGAACAGATGAGCATCGTGTTCCCACGTGAAGCCGATCCCACCATGTACCTGGATCGTGTCACCGGCGATCTCGAAGTAGGCGTCTGAGCAGCTTGATTTGGCCAGCGGTGCCGCGATCGCCGCTTCGGCCGGGTCGTCTGTGACTGCCCAGCCTGCGTAGTACGCAACAGACTTCGCCGCTTCGACGGCAACGAGCATGTCGGCGCACATGTGCTTGACCGCCTGGAACGATCCGATGGGCCTGCCGAACTGATGGCGTTCCTTGGCGTAGTCGACCGACATCTCGAGGCAGCGCTGCGCACCACCCACCTGTTCGTAGGCCAGCGCCACCACCGCCATCTCATACACCGATTCGATCGTCGCGGCCCCATCGCCGGTGAGACGGGCTGCGGTGTCGACCACGACCCCATCAAGGCGCACCGTGGCCTGTTTCCTGGTCATGTCGAGCGTCTCCAGGGGGGAGGTTTCCAACCCGGAGGCGCCGGCATCGACCACGTAGATTCCGACACCACCTGCCGAATCGCGAGCGGAGACCAACAGGGTGTCTGCGACGTGGCCGTCGACGACGAAGCTCTTCTCCCCGGAGATCGTGAATCCGGCATCGCCGGGGATCGCGGCCGCTGCAATGGCATCCGGATCCCAGTCGCCGGACGGCTCGACAGCCGCAAGCGCGGCGATGCGTTCGCCGGACGCGATCCCCGGCAGGTACGTCGCCTTCTGCTCAGGCGTGCCGGCGATGAGCAGCGCTCCGGCACCGAGAACGACCGAGGACAGGAACGGCCCAGGAGTGAGCGCCCTGCCCATCTCCTCCATCAAGATGCCGAGCTCGCGGAACGTGAAGCCCGCTCCCCCGTACTCCTCAGGGATGGCCATCGCCTGCCAACCCATGGCGGCCATCTCGGCCCAGACCTCGCGGTCGAACCCGTCCTCGGTCTCCATCAGCTCGCGGACCCGAGGGAGTGGCACGCGGGCCTCGAGGAAACTGCGCACGGAGTCGCGGAGCATCCGCTGTTCGTCGGTGATCGCAAAATCCATGTGCGCATTCTTGCAGGAGGCGACCCGGCGCCGGCTGCCGGTACCCTCCTCCCCCGTGTTCGCCCACTTCGCCACCGATGCCTACGAAGTTCGGAAACGGTGTGTGGGCTCCTGGGAGAACAACGTCTATGTCGTCGTCTGCCTGCAGACGAAGCGTTCGCTGATCGTCGACGCCGCGGCAGAGGCGGCAACGATCATCGACCTGGCTGCAGGCTCCACACCGCAAGCGATCCTCACGACCCACGGCCACGTCGATCACATCGGGGCCGCTGCCGATGTGGCCGACCACTTCTCCATCCCGATCCTGCTGCATGGCGCCGACGCAGACGGCAGGCTGGGAGCGGAGCCGTTGCAACCGGGGCCCGTGGAGATCGGCGACGTCGTGGCCACCGTTCTCTCCACACCGGGCCACACCCCCGGTTCGGTCTGCGTTGGCTTGCCGGGAATCGTCCTCAGCGGCGACACGCTCTTCCCAGGAGGACCGGGAGCCACCGGGGGGCCGGGGTCGTCCTTCGCCGAGATCGTCGCCAGCATCGAGTCGGTACTGTTCACCCTGCCCGGAGAGACGCTGGTCGCTCCGGGCCACGGTCTGGACACGACGATCGGCGACGAAGCCCCGCAGCTCGGGGAATGGGTCGCCAGGGGCTGGTGAGGAGCGCAATGGAACTCGGATTCATGGTGGAGCCGCAGGTTGGCGGAACGTACGCCAGGCTCCGCGAGCTGGCCCAGTGGGCCGAAGCCTCCGGCCTCGACGCCTTCGCACGATCGGATCACTACCTCGACGGCGACACGTCGGCGCATACAACCGACGCCATGTCGACGCTGGCAGGCCTGGCACGCGAGACCTCGACGATCCAGCTCCTGCCGCTCGTCTCGCCGCTGACGTTCCACCATCCCTCACGGCTCGCCAAGGCCGCCGCCACGATCGATGAGATGTCTGGCGGGCGCTTCGCCCTCGGTATCGGCACCGGCTGGATGGAGTCGGAGCACGAGGCCTTCGGTCTGGAGCTTCCCGAGGTGCGGGAGCGCTTCTCCCGGCTTTACGAGACGTTGTCGTACGTGCGCGCCGCATTTTCCGGAAGCGACGGATACGAGGGAAGGCACTATCGCCTGGCCGCGATCGACGTGCTCCCCCGACCGGTGGCGACGCCCATCGTGGTCGGAGGCGGAGGGATGAAGAAGACGCCGAGCTTCGCCGGACAGTTCGCAGACGAATACAACATGTTCGCCTGCGACCAGGAAACGATGGACGCCCGCCTCGCCGTCATGCGGGACGCTGCAGCCGCCGTCGGCCGCGACCCGGAGGCGATCAAGATCAGCTTCGCCGTTCCGATGTTCGTGGCTGCGACCACCGCCGAATACGACGAGTTGATCGCAGGACGCGCCGCCAAGGCCGAGAAGTCGATCGCCGACTACATCGCGCTGATCGACGGCAGGAACTTCTTGCACGGCACTCCTGATCAGGCAGCCGGGATCATGCACCGGGTCGCTGCCATGGGCATCGACCGGCTGTACCTGCAGCGCTACAGCCACCTCGATGATGTGGATCTCCCCGTCATCGAACAGGTGCTCTCCGCCTACCGCGACTGACGCCGAACGCGGCCACTCCCCGGTCGGATACGGGTACGCCCATCGGTAACCTCGCGCTCATGACCGCCCCGCTCCTCGCCGTCGAGAACCTGCATGCCGCCGTCGCCGGCACCGCGATCCTCAAGGGAGTCGACCTGGTCGTGGATTCGGGCCAGACCCACGCTCTCATGGGACCCAACGGGTCGGGGAAGTCCACGCTCGCCAACGTGCTCATGGGTCATCCCGGCTATGAAGTCACTGCGGGAACGGTGCGCTATCAGGGCGAGGACATCGCCGCATGGTCTCCCGATCGCCGGGGCCGCGCCGGGATGTTCCTGGGTTTCCAATACCCCGAGGAGATTCCGGGCGTGAGCGTCGTCAACTTCTTGCGCACCGCGCTCACCAACCGCACCGGCACCGACTTCACCGTTCTCGAACTGCGCCTGAAGGTCATGGACGCCATGCGGGAGTTGGAGATGGACCCGTCGTTCGCCGACCGCTACCTGAACGAGGGCTTCTCTGGCGGGGAACGCAAGCGCAACGAGATCCTGCAGATGGCCGTGCTCGAGCCCAACCTCGCCGTGCTCGACGAAACGGACTCCGGGCTCGACATCGATGCCCTGCGCACCGTCGCCGAAGGTGTGACCAGGCTGCGCGCCGCTGACCGCGGATTCCTCATCATCACCCACTACCAGCGGATGCTCGACTACATCACCCCGGACGTCGTTTCCATCTTCCTCGACGGACGGATCGTCGATGCGGGCGGCGCCGACCTCGCCGACCGCATCGAAGCCTCCGGCTACGACGGGTACCGAGCAGGGACCGCCGCCTGATGACCGGTCTGGCGCACGTCCGCAGCGACTTCCCCCTGCTCGAGCGCGAGATCAACGGCCATCGGCTCGTCTACCTCGATTCGGCGGCCACCACCCAGAAGCCGGCCCAGGTCATCGACGCCATCGACG
>Ga0255048_10000064_pt1 | contig 71357 bp, 54 predicted proteins | sample JV7_2_2_MG_FD_183619 | JGI IMG/M metagenome (GOLD analysis project Ga0255048, IMG submission 183619) | Seawater microbial communities from Jervis Inlet, British Columbia, Canada - JV7_2_2 | ecosystem: Environmental > Aquatic > Marine > Inlet | place: Canada: British Columbia | collected 2016-10-06 | reverse complement strand
AAGCCAAGGACAAAGATCTAAAGGTTCTTCCGAGAGAGGAATCTCTCGCTCAGGATGATACTTCCATAAAAGATGTGATGAAGGACGTCGTTAAAAAGTTTAGTTTACACGAAACAGAAACGATAACCATGCTCTATTTGACTTACCCAGAGAGAACTTGGGAAGAGGTTGAAGAAGCAATCTCGTTGTTTAGAAAACATTCTTCGCGATCCCTTTTGTGCAAAAAAGATTTAAAAATTAGTCCATTTTTGTGTATGATAGAAGACGGACTTAAAGGCAAACAATTGACACCGCACGACCTATACAGAAGGCAAGACTACCCCAAATGTTTTGAATTGAGTCACTTTGTTAGCATTTTTAAGGTTGGAGAACTTAACAAACTTAATAATAATATGTATAATGATAAAACAATCTTTTACAAGGTAAGAAACATCGTTGATGTCGACACGTTAGAAGATTTAAATAAATTTTATGATAAAAATAATAGCTGAAATAGGCATAAACCATAACGGTTCCTTAGAAACCACCAAACAACTCATTGACGTCGCCAAAGTGGCAGGCTGTGATTATGTGAAGTTTCAAAAGCGAACACCTGAACTGTGTGTGCCAGAAAAACAAAAAAACGTAATGAGATCAACCCCTTGGGGCGATATGACATATATCGATTACAAGCACAAGATTGAGTTTGAGAAAAAAGAATACGATGAAATAGCCCTTTATTGCGAAAAGGTCGGAATCAAATGGTTTGCTTCGGTATGGGACGAACCCTCTGTGGACTTTATGAAAAACTATGCTGACGTTAGCAAGATTCCTTCGGCTCTGATTACGAAACATGACCTATTAAAATATGCCCGAGACAACTGCGACACCCTTTTGATTTCTACAGGAATGAGCGTCGAAAAAGAAATTGAAGCAGCCGTCGACGTTGGCAAGCCAGACGTTATTTTCCATACAAACTCCAGTTATCCTTCAAACGTAGGCGAACTAAATTTAAATTATATACACTATCTGAAGAAAAAGTATGGCCACTCCGCAGCAATCGGCTACAGCGGCCACGAATTTGGCCTTATTACAACTTTTGCTACAGTCCCAATGGGAGTGGAGTGGATAGAAAGACACATCACTTTGGATCGAACAATGTGGGGAAGCGACCAAATGGCTTCTGTTGAGCCGCACGGCTTGATCAAACTTGTCAAAGGCATCAGAAATATTGAGCTTGCTCTTGGCCACAGCGAACCAAGAATAGTAATGGGAAGCGAACTAAAGAAAAGACTTTCATTGAGGGGCAATTAATCATGTCAAAATGTAGATTATCTGGAAAAGAAACAAAATGTGTATTCGACCTTGGCGAACTTCATATGTCGGACTTCATCGCTGAAGACGAAGAAGCGCGATTTGGCAAAGGCTCTTTAAAAATGATGCTTTGTGAAGAATCTGGCCTTTTACAACTTGACGAACCGATCCCCCTAGATAAAATGTATGGCAAATATTGGTATCGTTCTGGTATAAACAGCACAATGCGTAGAAAACTAAAAGACGTTGTTGACGTTTGCTTAGAATCAGTCCCCACCAAACCGGGCGACGTTTTCTTAGATATTGCCTGTAACGATGGTACAATGTTTGAGTTTATTCCAGAACATTTAATTAAAGTTGGCATTGACCCTGCCGACGAGTCCTTCACCAAAGAAGCGGCTAAAAGAGCAGACGTCGCTGTAAGAGATTTCTTTAGCGCAGATGTGTACAAAAAGACAGCTTACGGCAATAACAAGCCAAAGATTATCACAACGATTGCTATGTTCTACGATCTTGACGATCCGCTGACTTTCGCAAACGACGTAAAAGAAATCTTAGATGACGATGGCATTTGGGTATTACAGCTTAGTTATACTCCTTTAATGCTCAAACAACTTGCCTTCGACAACATTTGTCATGAACACATCTGCTATTATTCCCTGAGTTCCCTTAAATATCTTTTTGATCAAGCGGGACTTGATATTGTTGATTGTACCTTAAACGACGTGAATGGTGGCAGCTTCCGAATTTTTGCGATGAAAAAGGAATCCGACAAATCAAACTTCAGATGCAAACAAGAACGCGATGTCGCAGACTTCCGCGTCGCCTCTCTATTGGAATATGAAAAATCTCTCAATCTTGATAAGCCAGAAACATATGAGCGATTCTACGAAGAGATCTGCGAACTTAAAAAACACACTGTCAATTTTATCAAACAAGAAAAACTCAAAGGAAAGAAGATTTGGGGTTATGGCGCCTCTACAAAAGGAAATACTTTGCTTCAATGGTACGGACTTGATAACACTTATATTGACGCCATTGCTGAGAAATCACCCTACAAGTTTGACCTAAAGACAGCAGGAACAGATATCCCAATTAAATCAGAAGCAGAGATGAGAGAAGCAAATCCTGACTATCTCTTGATACTTCCTTGGCACTTCATAAAAGAGTTTGCAAAGAGAGAAAAAGATTTTGTTCACGCTGGAGGCAAACTCATTGTACCGTGCCCACAATTTCTAGTTTATCCAGATGAGGAAATTTAAATGGATATTTTAAGCTGTCAAGAAGACGTTCTGGTTACAGGCGGAACAGGAATGGTCGGTCGCGCTCTACAAAAAGTCATGCCAGACGCTCACTATTTAAGCACCAAAGACTGCAACCTCACAAAATATTCTGAGGTTGAGCGCATTTTCGAATATTATAAGCCAAAATATGTTATTCACTTAGCTGCCAAAGTCAGTGGGATGAAAGGAAACATGGATGCACTCGGAACGCACTTCACGCAGAACATTTTAATGAACACAAATATTATTGATATTTCGCAAAAGTTTGGTGTTGAAAAGCTTCTTTCCACGTTAAGCACCTGTGTATATCCCGACAAGGCAGAATACCCCTTAAAAGAGGAAACTATCCACAATGGTGAACCGCATTGGATCAATATGGGCTATGGCTACTCCAAGCGAATGATCGATGTCCAATCCCGAGCATACAGAAACCAATATGGCTGTAATTTTGTAAATATCATTCCTAACAATCTCTTTGGCAAACACGACAACTTTCACCTAACAGAGAGTCACGTCATCCCATCAGTCATTAGAAAAGTGTTCGAGGCAAAAAGAAAGAATGAGCCTGTCAAGTTATGGGGCAATGGCAAATCTCTACGAGAATTTACTTTCTCAGATGACCTGGCCAAAGTTATTATTTTTGCTTTTAATAATCTTAACGAAGAACACCCAATGAATGTTGGCAATCCTAACGAATATTCCATTGCGGCAATTGCTGATATGGTTTGCGAGTTATTAGACCACAACATAGAAGTAATTTGGGATGATACAGTCGGCAACGGCCAATTCAGAAAGCCCTCTGACAATTCTAAATTTGTAGAATTGGGCTGGAAAAATGAAAACTATACCGATTTCAAGGAAGCCATGCGAGAAACTTGCGATTGGTTTCTAGAGAATTATCCAAAAGTTAGAGGCGTCAAATGAAAACAGCCTTAATCACAGGCGTTACGGGTCAAGATGGCTCGTATCTTGCTGAATTTCTCTTGTCCAAAGGCTATCGCGTTATCGGATTGAAACGAAGAAGCTCAGAAATATCCACAAACCGAATCAATCACCTCTTTAATGACCCCAACTTTATTGTAGAATATTACAATTTAAACGACTGTAGCCGCACTTGGCAACTTTTAATAAAACACAAGCCTGATGAAATTTACAATTTAGGAGCGCAATCCCATGTAAAGGTTTCCTTTTCAACTACTGAAGAAACGGTTAGTTCAATCGCCTTGGGAACCTTACATCTTCTTAACGCCCTCAAAGAAGTTGTTCCGAAAAGTAAATTTTATCAGGCATCCTCCTCAGAGATGTTTGGAGACAACTGGAATTACCCATTTGACGAAGAGTCAGCCCTAAAACCAGTTTCTCCTTACGCTTGCGCGAAAGTTTTTGCTCATCACCTCACAAGAAATTATCGTGAAGGTTATGGAGTTCATGCCTCTTCTGGTATTTTGTTTAACCACGAATCACCACGAAGAGGCGAAACTTTCGTCACAAGAAAGATTACCCAAGCCGCAGTTAAAATTAAAGCAGGTTTACAAGATAAACTTTATTTGGGTAATTTGGACGCAAAAAGGGATTGGGGCTTTGCTGGAGACTATGTAGAAGCCATGTGGTTGATGTTACAACAAGAAAAACCTGACGATTACGTTATAGCCACAGGCCAAGTCCATTCCGTCAAAGATTTCCTTGAACACGTTTTTGATATTGCTGGATTAAGCATAGAAAAGCATGTTGAAATCGACGAACGATTCTTTAGGCCCAACGAAGTTCCGTATCTTTTAGGCGACAGTTCCAAGGCTCAAGAGATTTTAGGATGGAAGCCAAAAGTTGACCTGAAACAGCTTGCTCAAATGATGTATGACTCAGATTGGAACGAAATGTGTAAGATTTCTGGAATAAATCGTGTAAATAATGAAAAATAAATTAATTTTTGTTGACATTGATGGTACAATATGTACTATAGCCAAAGGTCTTGACTACGAAACCGCTGAACCGATAAGAGAAAACATAGAGAAAGTGAACAAACTCTATGATGCTGGCAACAATATTGTTTATTGGACTGCCAGAGGGGCCGTAACAGGAATTGACTGGACCTTGGCAACTAGAACACAACTTGAAAGATGGGGAGCAAAGCATCACGAATTATTGATGAATGATAAACCCCACTATGATTTACTTATATGCGACAAAACAAAAAGAATAGAGGAGATATAAAATGTCTAAAAAAGAAATGAAATTAACAGATCAATCTGTTGGTGCGCTGATGATGGCACTACAGAAAAGCCTTATGGAACAAAGCGATATTGTACCAGTACTGAAGGAGTTTAAGTTTAAATTGTCTGACGATGGTCTCATTGTAATGAACCCGCCACTCGTTAAATTCAATGAAGAGACAACTGAACAGTTCAAGAACGTAGAAGGGTAGAGTGCCAATTTATATCTATGAATGTTTGACCTGCGAAGATCAGTTTAAAGTTTCCCATGGAATGACAGAAGAACACGAGAAGTGTGATTCATGTGAAAGTGGCGACATTAGAAGAGTTCCGACATTGTTTACAAATCTTGCGAAGAAGCGCACGGTAAAGAGTCGCACTGGCGACGTAACTAAAGAATTTATCGAGAATGCGAGAGAAGAACTTAAGCAAGAAAGAAAGGAGCTTGATGACAAGCGATGATTGAATTTTTATTAATGTTTTCTGTTTTGGTAAACTGCCTGTTTATTTGGTATATTATACGACTTATTAGCCGTTTTATCAATTTTCAAGAGATGCTAGAGGATTTTGTTGTTCGCTTGGAAGAATACGAGGAACACATAAGCGTTATCTACAGCTTAGAAACCTTTTATGGCGATGAGACTTTAAAAAATCTTTTAACCCACTCAAAGAATATTGTAGAGGAAAGTCATAATTTTAGGAATTTTGTGCTTCAAATCGAAGAAGAACCAAGCGAAGAAGGATTGGACGAAGAAGGCGAAGAAATAGAGGAATTAGATGGCGAGGAAGCGTAAAAACCACTACTTTACAAAGGTCCATGAGCAAGCAATAATTGACTATTGCAGCACTGACGACCTTAAAGTAAGAAATCAACTTTATAAAGAATTTATAGGACCAGTTTTTGATGAGATGGTAGACAAGATAGTCTTCACCTATAAGTTCACCAATCTACCAAACATTGATTCTCTTCGAGAAGACTGCAAGAATTGGCTCATAACTGTTCTGAGCAAGTTTGATGCGAGTAAAGGATCAAAAGCTTTCACTTATTTCAGCGTTGTCTCAAAGAATTGGTTTATTGCTCAGGTAAAAAAGACAAGCAAGAAGGCTAAAAGAGAAATCCACCTAGAAGATTATTATATAAGCTCGACTTCGAGCAAAAGCAAAGTTAGTGATTTAAATTCCAATCTTGTGGTGCATAATACATACATCGAAGAAAGAAACAAATTCGAGTTTCTTGGTCACTTGAAGCGAGAAGTCGACCACTGGCTAGAGATGCCACTGAGAGCGAACGAGAAAAAAACAATTCAAGCCATTCAAATCCTATTCGAAGACTCCGAAAACATAGAAATTTTTAATAAAAAAGCTATATACCTATATATCAGGGAGATTACGGGCCTCAACACAAAACAGGTCGTAAGCTCCTTAAACAAGATAAGAAAACGCTATAGAGAGTTTAAAAAAGAATGGGACAACAACTAAGCAAATTAGAATCTTATATCAAAGAAGCTATTAAAAATATCCGAAACGACAGAGACGTTACATCTGCTCTTCTTTCTGACCTCCTTTTAGAAATAAACAATGCCGGAACCACCGAAACGCATAAAGATTTGGGGTTTATAGCCTCAAAATATGTTGAAACGCTTCAAAGATCAAACGAACAACTGGTTAAGTTGACCTCGATTCTTTCCAAGAAACAAGATAACTCACTTAGTTTAGATGACAAAGACAAAAATGATTTGTTCGATATAATTCAGGGCGAAGCAAATAGTGACGGATAAAAATAAACTAAGTATAAATAATATTGCCCCCGGCGTCCTGAACCCTATAGTGGCAGAACATCGCCAAGTTACAACTGACATAACTTTTGATACTTTTCTTGATCAATTCAAAAAAATGTTCAAGAAAAGTCTAAATCCCAAACATACCATGGTAAACCGTGAACTTAACGGGATTTGCTTACAAATTTTAAGCGACGAAGAAACAGCAAGATTGATGGCCACTGGTAGACCACAATTAGCCTTTGAGAAATCAGTGAAGACAACTTCTAAGTTTAAACCAAAGGCTTGCCGAGTTCTTATTCCCGAGATACACACGGATCGAAGCCTCCCGAAAAGTATTTTAAGCCCTTCCAATAAAGATAAAAAAGTCATTGAAGCTATGTTCCCAGTGTTCTTTGCGAGCACCGAAGAGTTATCTAAGAAACCGTTGCATGTGGGCGATAAAATAACTATAAAGATTATGGATAAACAAGGGGGAGGTCTTTATATTAACAACACTAAATCCTCTTTGTCGTTAACTTCTATGACAGACAAAGGAGGTAAAGATGCCTCTGATGCGTTTAAATGCAAGCTTCTTATGAGTCTTAAAACCATTTCTAACAACAATACAAGTGTTGCTGGAAACGTCACAATCACCGAAGAAGCTGTACCAAAAAAGAACAACAATGAAGGCATGTACAGAGAGCTTTATATTAAATATTTGTATGGTATAGAGATGTTAAATATGGAGAGAATCAAAAAGTATTGGTCGGAGGGAAATCTTGCTTATGACTTGCATTATCAAGTTGACGAATTCGCTAAGACTCCTGGCCTATCCTTTTATGGCGCTGCTCATGCTACTAATTTTTGGACACCTCTTATTTGGGGCTTAATGTACCAAGTCTCGGGTCAAGTTCCCGCAGGCTTATCTGTCGGCGGCAACACCGCAATTTCTGTCAAATCAGTAAAAGATAATTTTGGAATGTTTAGAATAAGCAGAGATCGCTTTAATGAATCCAAAGCTGCATTAACTGAGGCCAAAGTTCTGTCTGATTCTTATAAAGACTTGAACCATTCTCACTTAATAGAGCCAACAGTCGCAATGCAATTTTTTATTAGGGATCTTTACCATCATATCGTTAATGTTTCTCAATTGGAAATAAAACCTTCAGGGGTAAACCAGCTTTCTGCCGAAGACCACAAAAAAATAACAGGGTATTTTACTGACAATAAAGATAGAATTGACCTTATTTTTCCAGCAGCATTCGCAGAAATGACAGCCACGCCCTTTAAGGCCGCTGAATTGAAGGGGAAGAAAACTGAGGACAAGGACAGCAGCGTCGACACCATTGTATATCCAGAAGACGCTGTAACGTTTCAAGATTGGCTGATGGTAAAGATGATTGCCGACCCCGGCAAATCGAAATTCTCTGATTCCATTCCAGAGCCACCTCCAAACCCTCAAGGTCCAGAGCCAAAAGCGCCGCCATCAACACCCGACGAATGCCATTCAAATTATCCGCCTTATAGCGACTACGCAATTCACGTTGATGCTCAGAAGAAAATGGTCAGGCAATTTTGTGATTCTAACATTTCAGGTGATGACTTACAATTTTTAGCCAACTCCCACAAAGGAGTAAATAATATAAAGTTTGCCGATCTAAAGATCAACTGCCCCTTTAAGATTGTTAGGTTCGACGGAGCGTCAGGTTTTCCAAAGGACAACAAAAGGTGGTTTGATAGAAACAATAAAGGTCTCGGCCTGTTACACAGAAAGGAACGCTATACCGCAAGCGTCTACAGAAATCGCAATCAAGTATCTCACATAACCGTTCAAACCCTTGGAAATAACTTGGATGACGAATATTACTTTAAGAACTCCATTCACTCAATGATTGCCCTTGGCAAGAAAATTCCTCATTTTATTGTAACTCATACCGGCCAAATTATTCAGTTGATTGACGCTGCTTGCGCCTTGAGATACGATACACCAGTAAGTTTAGCCTCAATAAACATAGCCTTTGGCTTCGGCCCAGGCACAGATTTTCCAATTACAAGCGAAAGGTCTGACATTGCTAAACCAAATTGTGTATTAATCAAAGACGATAATATTTATAATTGCCATAAGTTAGGTACGAAGGCGGCACTTCAATCAATGCAAAAATTAATCAAGTTTCTTATGTCGATCACCAAAGTCAAATATAGATTGGCAGCATTCGACGACGAAATAGAATCACACGATTGTAACAAGTCAACAATTCAATCCCTCGGCCAACTTACCGGCGGGATCAGCGGCATGAATTTTATTTTTTATGCCTGGACATACAATCTTGCCCTCATCAACGGCGGCAAAAACATCTTAAATGAGGAGATTTATTCGTAATGTCAAAAAGTCCATTTGGGGTAGAAAAATTATCTGAGACCAGATCAAAGCCAACACTAGAAGGAACATCAGCAGGAGACGCCGCCGCTTCATCTGGTGTTTTAGGTTCTCCAAAACTAGAATCGACTGTCGACGTGACCAGACCCGCTAACTCTAAAGTTGTTGGAAAATATCTTAATTCGAGTATCGCAATTCTAAGCAGTGGTTCTGCACCCAATAGTGACCAAATTTTTATCACCGCTGGCCACGGCGCTGCCCTAAAAAACATCACCGCCATAGACCCCGAAACCGGCGAAGACATCCCTTACGTTGGCAATAACTTCTATTCAGATGCCTCCCAGATAATCCTTGGAACCAGCATGAATCTTGCTTCCGCTGAAATTGCCGAAGGAAGTATATCAGACCCAGGCGACCAAGCCAACATTTATATTGGCACTGACTACCTAACACTTGACGGGACAAAGAGTATTAAATTGATTACTGGTCGTAAAGCCTCAATATCTACTGGCGCCACTTCTGAACTGAGCAACGGCGGCGTTGAGATAATCGCAGGCAATGATGATTCAGATCTTCAGCAAATGGTAAAGGGAAATAACCTTTACGAAGCGCTCAAGTCGCTCGCCAAACAAGTAGAATGGGTGTCAGATGCTCTTCACACTTTCGTAAAGCAACAAAATTTATTTAATATGGAAGTAATGGAACACAATCACGGGGATCTACTTTCTCCTGTTCTTGGCTATCCTGAAATGATGAATATTCTTCAGAATGAAAGGTTGATAAAGGTAGGCACACAAACGTCTGAAATAATCACTAATAACACTTTTAAGGACTGTGAACAACGCAACAAGGATCTGTTAAAATGGAAAAATTTATATTTAGAACCCTCAGAACATGGTGCTTGCATCCTTAGCAGTTTAAACAAGGTAAACTAATGAGCGAAAACGACTTTTTTGAAAAGTATAACAAGTCTTTAGTGAAAGTGGGCGCCAGAAGCCTTTATCACAAAGCGGTTAAGATCTATACTGAGGCTGTGGTCAATGAAACACCATTGAAACCAGATTCACTTTTGGCCCAAACCTTCAATAATCCGATTTATCTGAAGGCCAAGGACAAAACAACTTCAATCCTCGGACATCAGGTAGATAACCTTTTGCTTCCTGAATATATCGACAGTTTTGTTGAAAATATCAACTTTAAGTACAAGCCATTCTTGGACTCGACGGCTATGCCAAGCCACGAATTTCTAAAAGACCAATACGCAGCTTACGAAATTCCTGAACCCCCTGACGGCTTTTTTGATATAAATCACGGCGTCACAAACTGGTGGGAAAAAACTACCCAATATAAAAATGGTTTCTTTTCCAAGGTTTTTGCCTTACAAACTGATCTAAAGAAAAAAGAACTCATCTTAAGCAGTAACTTTAAAGTTGAATCGGCGGACTTCCCAATAAATTATGATAAGTTAATCACCTCATTAAAATATCAAAAACTTAGAGCAAAACTTGTAACAGACACCATAGTGAGCTTTGTTTCACACGGTCTTTTTGAAGAAGACCTAGAGACGGGATTTTCCCACCTCCCTTACGATGTTAAGGCGCATCTAATCGAGCACAAAGATTTAGGTATAAAAGATAATTATTTCTTATTTCTTCAACCTGGATTTAAACTCAAACCAAACCCAGACAATAAATCAGCTACATTGTTCATAAGAGTGTTTTTTGATGTCTTCGGCGCAAGCACTGCTCTATCTCTGGCGGACATTACAGGATTCACTGAGCCTCCAAAGGTTCCCACTGGCGTCAGAAAGAGCTTCTCGGTCAAAAACTTTCAAAAAGGTCTTGATTCAGTTAAAAAGTATATTAAACAAGTCAAAAAGTCTAAGAAAAATAAGGGCCTTCTTCCCTTGGACGTTCCAGAACTCTTGCTTGAAAATTCTAAAACCCTTAAAGATATATTTAAGAAAATTGTGAAAGACAATGGTTTGGGGTCGCATTCAACCGTTACTTTTGTTTTCAAAGGTGATGAAGATGAGCTATTTGCTGATTTGGAATTTTTAGCCCTAGTTGACGGCAACAATATAACCCTGAAGAGTGGAGAGCTAAAAACGCTCTTGAATACAAACATCACACTGAACAACGCTATTTGCGTTTTGAATTATATAAATTGCTTTATTGGGGGCAATGCGGAGGAAGAGGAAGAAGAAGATGAATCCTCCCCATTTTCATTGGGTTCGCCGCCGCCAACTCAAGAGGAAATCGCTACCGCTCATAAGAAGCAAAAATCCAAAACCAAATTTGCTGGTGACCCTTCGTTAAAAAGTTCGCTCAAATCTCTTAAGCACTCTGGTGGAAAAACTATAGCATCATCATATAATCAGTTTTATAATAGGGTTGACGTTGCCGGAGTTTCAAGTTTTGCCAAACAGGATCTGGCAAGTATTGTCCCCGAAGATCAAGTAAAAAAGATTATTTTTCAAGCATATATAGAGTCGCTCGAAGTTAGTGAAATTATTGATTGTGTCTTAATAAGCGTGAAAAATACACCGTTTTATGATCCGCTTCAAATGGCCATGTACGCTCCTTTTAGTTTTTTTTACAATGCGGCAAAATTAGACGATCCTGAAACATTCAACTTTATTGATGAGGCAACACCATTGCCAACCATCGCGAAATATATCCCTGAAGATTTTCCTTATATCACAATGATTCCCGAGGAACAAAAGGCAAAAGTCTTTTCTACCATTGTAAACAATAATCCGCAATATAGGAACAGTCCTGAATTAAACAACGAAGGACTCGTTGAAATCAGCAAACGCCCAGATTTCGCCCCTGAAGACTTCATCACGCTTGCGATAAGAAGAAGTGTGGTGAATTTCGCCTTAAAAACTCTTCCGCTTGCGGCACCTGTTGAGGAAAAGAAAGAAGAAGAACCCAAGAAACCAAAATCACCAGAAGAATTGGAATACGATAAAGCAACCAAAGCGATGAATAAAGCCTCCGGGCACGCAGCCAAGCTCCAAGCAAAAGCAATCAAACTGCTTCAAAAAACTGATAAAGGCGATGGCGAACCAGACTTTTCTAACCAAGCGTACAAAGACGCAAGTCTGGCGCACGAGAAAGCATGGGACGAGTGGGAAAAGTTGAGAGATATACAGGAGAAAGCGAAAACCAAGTGGATAAAAACGCTGCCGAAGGTCGATCAAGAATCCAAAAAGACAAAACTTGACTTTGACCATCTTTTCACCTTAGTAAGCAAAAATAACAAAAAGCTACGAGATTCATTTAAACCTGGGAAACCCTACTCAAACGATGATCTCAAGGTTTACAGAAGTCAACAAAAAAGTCTTAGCAAAGTCAACAAAATTCCAAGTTTTGGCTGGTATTCTGCCACTACTCCGCCTCTTAGTCATAATGCTTTTATAAGTGTGCTTATAGGCCAAGCGAAAGAACAAGCCATGCTGGCAATTTTAAAAGGCATGGCAGACGCGGCCAAAAGCGGGACTGATAAACAAATGAATGGTAATCCTGATGCCCTCGATAGGCTTGACGGCGCTGCTGCCGCTCTCATTGGTTCTAACGATCCGCTTCAAAACGTCATCGATTCCACGGGAAATAATTTTAATAGCCCTCAAGATGCTATGTCAGCAATTGGAGCAAGCTTGTTCCCAAACGCAAGTGCGGCAGAAATAAAATGCTTTTTCACTGCTTTTGCAAGCGAAGTTAATTTCTTCACCCAGGCCAAGCTATTTAAAAATCCATCAAACACGAACGATCCAGATTTCGAAATTGTCCGAGGCATTTTGGAACGCTGCGGCCTACCCTCCACTGATAATATAGTCATTGAACTTTTAGTGAAATTGAGCCAGCTTATCGATCAAGATCTGCTTGAACTTAAATTGAAAGAGATGAAAGAAGCAATGCTTGAATATTTGGACGTCTGCGAAGATCCCAACGCAAACTATATTGATAACCTTAGAAGATTTTTAGACGATCAGTCAGCAAAAGATCAAGCCAAAGGTGAATCTGATGCCGCCGCCAAAAAGCTTCTAGACTTGCTTTCAATGTTCGACGAAAACAAAATTAAGAATCTTGGCCCTCAACTATATTGTAAACAAGGTTATAGAGGCCCCGTTGTATTTGACGACCACTATTCAGAGACTTCTTTGGAAGCTCAGGATAAATTGATGACTAGCTATTTAAAAAACACAAACAGAAAATTCAATAGTGACATCGGCAAGTTTAAACCAACAATCTTAAACCAAAGTTTTGACAATCCGCTCGCAAAAATGGGATTAAATCTTACCGATAAGGGAGGAGACATAAGTGATTCTAAATTTGGTAAGTTCTTGAACGGTGACAAGGATGCCCTCTCCAACGACGAAAAACCCACCGTCATTGAAGACCTCTTAACGGATGTAATAAACAAAAAGCTTTTATTCAATAGTTCTGGCTTCACAATAACACAAGATGCCAACGAGGACAATCTAAAATACTATAGACTTAAATTTGGTATAAATGATGAAATATATTACTATATTTTTCTTAACAAGGGTGCTGCCATTAAGGATTGGAAATTAAATATCTGGGAAGGCATACCATTAGATTTTGAAAAAAAATCAATTTCTACTTTAATGGTCGATACTGCTTCCAAATATGCTGAAGGCGATTTGAAAATAATCATTGAACACAAAAAGATTGCCGAGTATGTGGATACTGAAAAAACAGTTCACGACTTGCTTTTCAATGCTGACAAGTACGACCCAAAAGCACAAGCAAGCGAGTCTGACACATTAGACTCTTTCTATTTGACACTGAATGAAAGCGCCACCGACGATGAAAGAACGGCAAAAGACAACATTTTGTTAAAGCTTTATGGGATTTTGACAGATCAAAAAGATATGGTCTCTCCAGATTTCGCAGCTTCTTTAGAAGCCCGTGTCAACTTTTTTCTGGACGGTACGCTGGGGGATGTTGGAGCCTCAAGTGTTTTTGTAAGAAGCATTTTTCAAAATGTCTTTTCCGGCGTAGTCTCCAGACTCGTTGACGGACTTATTGCGTTTGATGACGAGGTGTTTTCTATGATTCCCTTTAAAGACAACGCCGCCAAAACTATTTTTTCGGAGGGCGAGGATTCAAAAAAATTCTACACAGACGGCGGCCTTATTTCTGCACCTGAAATCTTTGAAGATTTCAAGGTCATTCGAAAAAACATCCAGTGCTATATCGAATTTGGCTCCTCACCAGATTCGTTTCAGATCGCAAAGCTGTCGTCCTTATACCAGACACTTTTTAATACCGTAATCGTTCAACAAATGTTGAATTTTTACTTTTCTTTGGTTGTGGGCCTTGAGCAAAAACAACTTTTTTCGTTAAATAAAGAAGAAAACAAGTTGATCATTATGTCTAGTGTTCAGAACGCCTTTAACAACGCCCTTGTAAAAACAAATAACCTCTCTGTGAACTATGAGAGAGACCTCCAGAAGATTTATAAGTACCAACAGCTTCTTGATGGCCAAAAGCCCGTTAATGAGCCACCGACCAGTGATATTATTACATATTATGTTGATAGGTACTACGGAACCATAATGAAGAAAATGCAAAAACGAATGTCACTTGGCTTATCGACCAGTAAGTCAGAAAAATTTCTAACGACATTTGATTCAATTAAGGATTTGTTTGGTGTATCGACCCCTTTGCCGATTTATTCTCAAGGCAAGATCCGACCGCTTCACGTATATCAATCTGCCGAAGATGGAACTTACAATTACACCGACAGTCCTGTTTATAGGATCGACACTGAAAAAGATGGCAAGCTCTATAATGGTTTCATTATACAAAATTATGTTGACATAAGACAAACGTTTGGCGAAGCAAAACAATTCGAAACTGTGGTTTACGAAGAAAACAATAAAACAAAAACCAAAGAAGAAGAATTTTCTGCTCGGCCCATGAATTTTCTTACTTCAACATGGAGAGCCGAACCCAATCAAGATGACCTTGACAAAACAGATTGGAAGAAAATTTTAAAAGCGCCGCTTCCTTTGCCCCCCGAAGCTCAATTGTCAAATGCCGATCAAGGCTCAAATGATTTTACTTTGAACCCCAATGATATATATCAAGACTACAAAGACAACTATTTAAGAACTCAAGGAAAGATCTCTTTGAAAGATTTTAAGAGATATTATTATGATCCCTTTGATAGAGCACCAGCAGACCCAAAAGTCGTCGAGGCCAACACGCTTCTGATAAACAATGATGTAGCGACATTTCTTGAGAAAGCTGCTGTTGGCCAACGCCTGTGCCTTGTTCTTGACTCTTCGGACCCAATTGCTCAAAACCTATTTAACGTTATATCAAACGATGTGTTCCGTCACAATGTAGGCCCCTCGTTGTCGACTGAACAATTTTTTGAACAAGTAAGAACTCTTTTCAACGAAAAGGTTTTTATATATGGCGAGACCGAAGGCAAAACTGTAAACAGATTGAAAATTGTAATTCCGCTTATTTCTTTTGAGAAGAATTTCTTAGATGATTATAAATTCAACCCTTTGGAAGATTTTAAGGTTTTGTACAAAAAAATGATAGATTACCATAACGGCGATATGGTCAAAGACCTCGCCAGCAATCCATTAATGAGTCTCCTTTACAAAAATCTGTTAAAAGGTGCCTTAGATCCCGCTATGTTTAATGATTTGGTTTTGGTGAACATGAAAGAAGCCCTCATTGGAGCTTATGGAAAAAAACTAACGACAATCTTTGACCCAACGATCAATACAATCTTGAGTCAAATTGGCGTGGCAAGTTCGTCCTCAGATAGTTCACAAACAGATTCTGATGCAACGGCTGATTCTCCATTTTCCAGTGACATTGACGACGGAGGGATTGATTGGCCCCCTCTCCTTGCCGCATCGTTGCCAATTCTCATACAAGCGCTGGCTAACTTTGCTGATCCCACTTGGAGAACTCCTTGGTTTTACCCAGGTCCGATAACACCCGTAGGTTTCTTGGCGAAAATTTTAAAACCGTTTTGACTTTTGAGTATTTAGTAAAAAGATTGTGAATAAAAGAGAAATGAAATAATTATAGTATGCCAGGATTTACACCAAAGGTACCATTACACGCTTCCCCGAAAGACGGATTCTATGCTTTAACTCAAAATTTGCGAGAAAACACGAAGCAAAGTTTGAAAATGATTGTACTTACATCCCCCGGCGAGCGCATAATGAATCCTTTATTTGGGGTCGGCGTGAGACGATATTTATTTGAGAATTATTCTAAAAACCTGTTTCGTTCCTTTCAGGCAAAACTGAATGAACAGGTGGAGCGTTATTTACCAATTGTTAATATAATGGACGTGAAGTTCTTAAATTCGGAACGAGAAAGCAGTGCCAATTCTTCTATGGATTCAAACATCTTGGCGATTGAAATAAGTTATGCAATCACTAATTTGAACATATATGATAGTTTGTTCATAGAAGACATCACTACAGGGTTATAAAAAAATGTCAACTAATTCAAAAAAACCGTCAATAAACTACACAAGTAGAGACTTTAATTCAATCCGTGACGACCTGATCAGTTACGCAAAAAGATATTATCCTGATCATGTTAAGGACTTCTCGCAGCCGTCATTCGGAGCGTTGATGATTGATACTGTAGCCTATGTTGGCGATATTCTTTCCTTTTATCTCGATTATCAGGCGAATGAATCCTTTATGTCAACTGCCATCGAATACAACAACGTCGTAAAATTAGCCAGAACGCTGGGCTACAAACTACAAACAAATCCATCTTCCTATGGCACCGTCACGCTTTATATTTTGGTCCCAACAGAAAGCAATACCGTAGCACCTGATACAAATTATATGCCAATCGTCAAAAGAGGCAGCACCTTTTCTTCTACCAACAACACTTCCTTTACTTTAATTGAGGACATCAACTTTGCTGATTCTAATCTTGCAAAAGTGGTTGCCCAAGTTGATTCTGAAACTGGCGCACCAACAAAATATGCGATTAAGGCCAACGCTCAAGTCGTTTCTGGCGAGATTGGCATTGAAACCATCGATGTTGGCGAATACACTAAATTCCCCAAGTTTGAATTAGAAACTGGCGACATCGCAGAGATTCTTTCTATCGAGGACAGCAATGGTAATCGCTACTATGAAGTGGATCACCTTACTCAAAATGTTATTTACTTACCAGTAGTTAACAACAACGATGATAGAAATACTGTTAAAAACATTCTAAAACCAATAGCTGTTAGTAGACGCTTCTCCGTTGAAAAGGATGCTCTCCATACTTATATACAGTTTGGCGGAGGTTCAGAAGAAACAGAAACAAAATATCTTGACCCCTCGAATGTAATCTTGAATGTCTTCGGCAAAGAACACATTATCGACGAATCATTTGACCCAAGCGTACTAAATAAAACAGACAAGCTGGGAGTGGCACCATCAAATACTACACTGCTGGTTACGTTTCGCTTGAACACAACAGATAACGTCAATACATCAGCCAACACGATCACAACAGTCCAAAACGCTCTTCTGAGGTTTAATTCTCCAGAATCTCTGTCTCAGGCACAAATTAATGAAGTTCGCTCTTCTCTTGAGGTAAACAACGAAGAGGCAATTGTTGGCGATATCTCATTGCCGACCTCCGACGAAGTTAGAATCCGCGCCCGAGCAAATTTTGCCACTCAAAACCGGGCAGTGACCAAGCAAGACTATATAAGCATCGTTTATAACATGCCTTCGAAGTTCGGCGCAATTAAGCGAGCGGCCATTATGGAAGACCCAAACTCCTACAATCAAAGAAACATGAATTTATATGTCATTTCTGAAGATAGCGACAGCAAACTTGTAAAAACTAACAATACAATCAAGCAAAATTTAAAAACTTGGTTAAATCAATATAAGATGATCAATGATACAATTGATATTTTAGATGCAAAAATAGTAAACTTCGGCGTTAAATATGTTGCCAAGGGTATGCCCGACGTAAACAAATATTTGGTCCTCGATGATGCAAACCGAGCAATCCAAAACTTTTTTGACAACAGATTCTTTGAATTGGGAGAACCTATCTTAATTACTGATATCTTTGGGGTTCTTAAAAACGTCGGAACGGTTCTCGATGTTATGGATGTAGAACTATTTATCCAGACGGGGAGTGATTATGCTGACCCTTCGATGACAATCGATGAGTTTTTGAGTGCTGACGGCACTGTAATCGCACCCACAAGTGACATAATTTTTGAGCTAAAATATCCAAATAAGAACATCTTGGGGACTATTAAATAATGGCCATTAAAAAGTATTACGCGACAAAAGATAACACCATTACGAATGCTTTTAAGGCAAACTTGGATACAAGAGGCGTCAGTGGTAACATGGGTCAATCTGATGTGATGGAAATCTTTTCTATCTACGCCCAAGCAAATACTTCTTCCTCTGAGTTTTCAAGACTCTTGGTCCAATTTAATACAGACACAATTTCCACAGACAGAACGGCTGGAACTATACCTGCTTCTGGCAGCGTATCCTTTTATTTGAGACTGTACGATGCGGAACACGTCCAAACAACGCCAAAAAACTTTACACTTGTCGCATCAGCAGTTTCTCGTTCTTGGGACGAGGGCAACGGCCTCGATATGGAAGAATATTCTGACATTGACGCTTCAAACTGGCTCTCAGCCAGCGACGGAATCCTGTGGACCGCTGGCGGCGGAGATTATTGGGATGACTTGTCTTCCTCTTTCTCCCAATCTTTTGACACTGGTTTTGAAAATCTTGAGGTTGACATCTCGCCTCTCGTCGAGCAATGGATTAGTTCAAGCGCCAATAGTTTGACGGCTGTAGATATGGGCCAGAGAACAAATTATGGCGTAGGCGTATTTCTAACAAGCAGTAACGAAGACGCTTCCTCCTCTTATTATACCAAAAAGTTCTTCGCGAGAGGTTCACAATATTATTTTAAGAGACCAGTGATTGAGGCCCGATGGGACAGCAGCAAAAAAGATAATAGAGGCAGCTTCTACCTAAGCTCTTCCCTTATTCCAGCTTCTGACAATCTGATGAAGCTTTACTTATATAATATTTCAAGGGGCCAACTGAAAGATATACCGGGAGTCGGAACAGGCGGCTTACTCGTCAGCGTTTATTCGGGCACATTGGCTAACACTGCTCCAACTGGTTCCAAAATTGGACTTTCAGTAGGCGGAGGCACGGTAACAACTTTAGACATAAACACGACTGCTTCTCATGTGGAAACAGGTATTTATTCCTGTTCATTCGCTTATACTTCCTCGGCCATTACAACCATTTTTGATGTATGGCACAGCGGAAGCACAAGTACTGAATATCACACAGGAACTGCCGTTGACGTAAATACATTTGACAGCGAAGATTATAACTTCGATCAACGATATATTTCCAAGATTACGAACTTGAGACCGAACTACTCTATAAACGAAAATGCTAGGTTCAGACTGTTCGCTCGTAAGAAAGATTGGAGTCCCAACAATTATACAGTGGCGTCTCAAAATATTGACACCTCTATAATTGACAATGTATATTACAAAATCGTCCGTGCCAATGATAATTGGATTGTTGCCGATTATGGCACAGGTTCGACGAACCACACAAGATTATCGTATGATGTAAGCGGAAGTTACTTTGACTTTGACATGGGTATGCTTGAGGCTGGCTTCACTTATCAAATCAAATTTACATATTTGATCAATGGAAGCTATGTGGAACAGCCTGAAAACTTTAGATTTAGGATAGTATGAGCTTAAAAGAATTATTTAATAATTTAGATTCTTCAACAATGTCAAGCGGTTCTCTTAATAAACTTGCTGACGAGATTGAATCTTCTGAGTATCTTGAAACTTACTATAAGTTAAGGGACAAGCTTCGCACTCATACCGATTATTCCAAACCAAAAAACTTCGCCAAATTCGGTTCTGCTGAGAAATACTACACCGATGCCATCGAGAGAATCTACAGAACGTACCCTTACGACGGCTCTTTGAAAGAGAAGATCCAATGGGAATTAAGTTCGTCTGGCATTGACCTTTATGTTTTCGACAAAGAATATCCACGAACAAACGGTTTTGCAAACTTCGTAATCGCACCTGCCTCAACCGGAGCAGAAGGCACATATTTCTACCCGTCTTCAGGCGACAACGAATATATCCTGACCAAAGGTGGACCAAACACTAGCAAGAGGAAGAAAAATAAGGACATTAACGACTCTTCTGGAGATTTCAGCGACGGTTACGCCAACGTCTATGATACAAGCAAGAATCGCGAAAGTAACTTAAAAATCGGCGGAACCGATGGCAATACAGTAGAATTTTGGCTTAAGAAAGATGCCTATGCTGCTCCTAATCAAGAATATTTTGAGTTCATTTTTGATGCTCACGTCACTGGGACCACGGAAGGCGACGACAGTTTTGGTAGATTTGCCGTGGCTTTGGTTACAACTGGTACTATCGGTAATAGTTCAGATCAGGCATTTTTTGTTGGATATGGTTCTGGTTCTACCATTCTCAATAAGTATTTAGGAGCCTCAACGCTTACAACTGCTTCCATAGCAGATGGCGAGTGGCATCATTATGCCGTAACGGCCAAAACTAGCGGCAGCGATACTGTGCTTGATTTATTTGTTGATGGTAAACACAACGACCGCTATACAGAAAGCGGAGACACAATAGGATATGTTAGCGGCACAACCGTGGCAACTGTTGGCGCTTTAGCTGCCCCTTATACAATAGCCTCAAATGATTACGGCTTGCGAGGCTGGTCAAAGTTTTCTGGTTCTCTTGATGAGGTGAGGTTTTGGAAGACCAACCGAAACGCCCAGCAAATTGGTAGACAGTATATTGAACCTGTCGGCGGAGGAACAAACACTGATGACGCAAACACAGATTTAGGTATCTATTTTAAATTCAATGAGGGAATCACGCTAACAGCTTCTGTTGATGCTACAGTTTTAGATTACTCTGGTAGAATTTCAAATGGATTGTGGGAGGGCTATTCGAGTACCTCTTCTCGTTCTACTGGTTCTGCTATTATTTTGTCTGGTAAAGCTTCAAGTGAATTTGAAGATCCAATTCTTTACAGCTTTCACCCAGAGGTTCAAGATTTAATCGGCAAGAAAACAAACATTGGCAAAGAACATGATTATCAAAATCCCAATTCAGTCTATAACAGTATTCCTGGCTGGATTACAGAAACAGACAATGAAAAAACTGAGCCGCCTCTTAAAAACCTAACGCAGATAATCTCAAATTATTTCGATACAGTATCAAACCAAATTGAAAATCTAACAAAACTTAAAGAGATTAGTTATTCAAGCGGCTCACTGAGCAACTTTGACAAGCCTTTCTTCTTTAATAACCGAATGTTACAGGGTATGGGATTCCCTTACATTCCAGATCTATTCTCGGATGCATCTTTCTTTGAGTTCTTTCGCAACAGAAGCGACACCAAATTGTTTCAAGAAAAGCTTTATGACATCAAAAATACGATCTATAGAAACCTTTACAACAACTTGGTTTACATCAACAAGTCAAAGGGAACTGAGAAAGCATTCCGCAACATGCTCAGATGCTTTGGCGTAGACGACGAAATCTACAAAATTCGTCACTACGCTACTGATGCGGTTTATGAGTTCCGAGACAACTACAAAGCAATCGTTGAAAATAAAAATTATGTTGACCTTACACTGACAGCTTCTGCTGGTGCAACGGTTTACCAATATCAAACAGATTCTAACACCACTTCTTATATAACAGCAAGTGCCACCACAACTGGACTTGAAGCAAGTGGTTTTGGTTTCACCATTGAATCGCAAGCCATCTTTCCAGTTATTGGAACTGAAGGCGAGTACAATTCAATGATGCGTTCGGCAGACAGAACCAAGAGTTATAGAATTCAAGACTTTGTTACCGACAAAGAAGCCTCTATCTTTGGTATTCGCTCTGTTGATATAAATGCGGCAGAAAACGATCTGACAGTCCCAGCGAATGACAGAACAGGCTTCGTCGTAAAAATCGTAAGAGACAACGACTTTGATAAACGAGGCTATTTTAAACTTGAACCAACTGATGGCACAAGTTATTTACCAACAATAACTTCATCATATTTTGAAGATATTTTTGACAACACCAAATGGAATTTGGCTGTTACAGTCAAGCCATCAAAGGATGGCCAGTTTGATCTAGTCAGTGGCTCAAGTGGAAGCTTAAACTACGACGTGACACTTTACGGTGTAAACTCAGTTCTGGACGATGTAAGAAATAGTTTTGCTGTAAGTTCAAGTATTTCAAAGGCTTATGGACAGACCGTTATGACCACTCCAAAGCGTGTTTTCGTTGGAGCTTTGAGAGATGACGTAACAGGTTCTCTAGTAACACGCTCGAACGCTTATATAACAGATTGTAGGTTTTGGCTTACCGCCCTTACATTTGATGATGTAAAGCGACACAATTTTGATTTTGAGAACTTTGGTATTGGAAATCCTTATCAAAACACTTATTTGTTTCAATCCAGCGGTAGTCACGTTCGCGTACCAAAAATAGAAACCCTTGCTTTAAACTGGAACTTTACCAATTTGTCAAGTTCTAACACATCAGGCCAATTTGATGTAATCGATCTGTCAAGCGGAAGCGCAACCGACAACAGATTTGGAACTCTCAGCGATGTTTTAAACCGACAACACTCAGCCCGAGGCGAAAATTTCCTCACAAGCTCCACAAGAACCTTTGCCAAGAAGAGTATCTACAATGCTAGAACTCAATTACCTGAATTTATAAATTCTCATGATATGGTCACTATTAGAGATTCTGACGATGTGACTTTCACAAGAAGCACTCGACCCACAAGTTATTTGATGACCTTTGAAAAGAGTATGTATCAGACCGTCAGCGAAGAAATGCTCAAATTCTTCAGCACTGTCGCTGATTTTGGTTCTATGGTTGGTGATCCCGTAAACGAATTTAGAACTGAGTACAAAAGCCTAAGCAAACTGAGACAACTTTTCTTTGAAAATGTTTCCAACACACCAAAAGTTGAAAAATACATTGATTATTACAGATGGCTTGACTCAGGCTTGAATATAATGCTCGCCAATTTAATCCCGGCTTCTGCCGTCACTCTTGATGCCGAGAATTTGATTCGTCCGATAATTGAAGAATATATTTTTAACCGTAACAAATACGATCACAAGTTCCCAACAATGGAATTTAGGCAAACTGACCCGACAGGACATATTTTGGGTATCCGCGAGGGCCTTTACAATTATAGAACCGGACATGCCCCGATTCCAACGACTCAAGATGAAAGTTGTAATTGGTGGCAAAAGCGAGCAGAAAGGGACGTTTCCGGTTCCGGCAATACAAGTGTCGACTCAAACAGACAAACGATCTTAGACGTCGAAAACAACCTGAATAATGCATCCGTTATTAACTTAAGTGGCGCCGCAGGATCTTACGAAGGATCAACTTATGCAATTAGGAACTTTGCGAGACCATATAAGTATAAGGTTGAGCTAACTCCAGTTCTAAAGGGTGGAACAAACTTCACAAGAAACAAAAATCTTGACTTGATAAATCCTCTCCTTAGGCAGTTCCTCACTGAAAAATCGGGACTAGATATCAGAAATCCAGAGAGCGCAAGCTTTGTTTGTACAGACGACAACGCTTTAGACTTAAAGAAAACAGTAAATACAAGCGTTGACTTCCTTGAAGTAGACGGAGAACCCGAGGATTCATATCTGAGTTCTTCCGTTGGTTCTTATGCCGCACCCTTCAATGTCGTATCTGGCACAACCGGAGGAGGAAATTTCGAGTTCTCCTCTATTGTAAACGTTCATAACGACTCTTATGGATATGATAAAGAGATTCCGGCTCAAGGTCCATTTACCGAAAGACACGTCGGAGGCAAACAATATCGACATCAGAACATTAATACAGGAAGCGACAATATACTAGACCGTGCCGAAGGTTACAGAGTAAGCAGCAGTTTCCGCCAGTTTACTGTATTTGATCCAGCACACGATGACGCATTAACTTTTAATGCTGATCTGCCAAGGGCAACCTATTATAGAGACGAAACAGCCAAACGCCCTGTAAACATTAGGAATATTCAGTCTTCTACTGGCTCACAAGCCCTTGGCAACTATTATAAAGATTATGAAATAGTCACCACTACAGGCCGCCGCGAAAACAATAGATTTCTTGTAGACGCTGGTGGAACTTTATTGACAGCAAGCAATGTTGTTTACTATTTTTCTGGAGCATACGAATATGAGTTACCGAATCGTACTCTAACTGGAAGCAATAAGTTCATTTTTGTAAATAGATTTTCTGCTCCTGGTGACCCCTCAACAATGAGCGAAGGTTTCTTGGACGTTTATTCTGGAGAATATAGCGTCTATAATGCAATGCCTTGGCGAAATCTTGATGTTAGACTTCCGCTACAAGAACTTCTCACGAATCATTGTTTGAAGTTTGGCTATTATAGTGACTGGTTTAGAGAAGAATCTTATGAACAAGCGGGCAAAACCTATCCCGGCGGCAGCGGCTCTATTTCCGAAGAAGGTTACGACAGCACAGGCTCGTACCAAAAGAATCACAGAAACACGAGAAGCCAACTTAAATATTCAACTGATGAAAATGGCGCAGATGGTATTGTAAACAATACAGCTTCCCATGACAACTATTATGTTCGTCATCAAATACCGCAAACGGACGCACAATACGCTTGGATTACCTCAAGCCTTATAAGCGGCTACACTGGTTCAGCTTTGTATGGGTTTGAAAAGCGAAACTTCTCAAACGCCAGCTTTGCCTCTACTGATCTTACCTTCATAAGTTCGAGTGACTTTGTTTCATATCGCGATGGGTCCAGTCAGACGTTTGGTGCGACAAAAGCATACGCCGATGGCGCAAGTAAAGCCTACCAGCCGACAGACTTCGCAGGAATGAATACGAACATTTATGACCCTATCACCGCAAGTTCTAATACTTTGGGTTATCCTACTGATTTATCATTTCTTAATTATATAAACTGGGGCGCACCAGACGGAACCACAAACGGCACCATGGATACGGACACCGCAGAAGGCGGCTTTATTAAACTTTGGGATCTTGGTGACGAACAACTGTCACCGACACTAAATTCTCTTCTTCTCCATCGACAAGGCCCTTGGGGCGGAGCAAACTGGAAACTCTATAGAAAAGACGCTCACCCAATAACAAGAAAACTGAGAAGCCAAAATAGAATCAGCTTCCTTACTCAAAGCCGTTTACCTGCTGACGCAAGAGGCCGAGTTAAGCTTGGAAGGGGAATAACTTCATCTATTGAACCGGCTGTCGTATCAAAACACAAACCAATCACTTTTGACTTGGATATCCAAACATCAACTGGTGGAGGCGGAGAAACAAGAGTTGTATTCGAACAATCTTATCTCAACAATTTTGTAAAATTCTCCCAGAAGGTAGGAAATGGCCTGGATTTGAACATTCACCCGTCGATTGAGTTTCTTACCAACTATCCAGAAAGAAAGTTGGCTTATAATACATTGGCGACCCTTATTACAGATGAGTCTATTTCGCAAGAGACAAACCCAATTAACAAAGTTAATAATATAACCGTCCAAGAATCAATCCATCCAAGAGAAAAGTTCGCTTACTTGGCAGATACACGCAAAAGAACCGCCTTTAGAAATAACTTTTGGCGAGATGACCGCCAAACAAGATCTGACGAGGGCAACAAAACTGACTCCACTCACTTTCTTCCGTATGTTCCAAACATAAATTTACAAACAGCGGCCAGCATTTGGCCTTTGGACGGAAGATTAGGCTTTACATCATCTAGTTTTGTATTGGATAACCAAAGTACTCCGCGAGACACTACAACTGTATCACTTGCAACAAACGGAAAAGGTCAAGACGGCATTTTGCAAAACGACTATGCACAATTTACTGGGCCTTACTCGTTTGTGGATTCTGATGGAATCACCCGTGAATTCGGCCCTCTCGCTCCGCTTTACAATAGAAGAATCATCGAACCTTCAATCTTGGGCGGCTCTCTTAAATATTATATTGTCGGAGATACCAAATGGGAGGCGGGAATCTCTAGCTCCTTTGCCTCAAGAAACGCACAGAATATAAACCCCTTTTATGATACTTACAATGATTATGTCGACGAGGCCATGAGAGCGGGTAAAGGTTTCGGTATCCTGCCCGAATTTAGAATCTCTGAGCATATGGATTATTATGTAAATCAAAAAGGTGGCAATTTCTTAGCAGTAAATACTGCTTCGCTCTCCCTCACGGGAGCAATCTTTAATAGCGAGGCAGAAGATGGCTTTATTATCAATTACCTACACTCAGATTTTATGAAGGCTTTTAAAATAGTAGGAAAAGATCTTAAAAGCGAAAACAAAGCAACAAGTCTTGAGTTCGAGTGCGATGCGATTTTAAAATTCTTACCGTATAACGATCTTTATCCGGCACTTCATACGATCAAGTTAGCAAAAATGTTTTATGAAGACTATAATGAATATTTTAAGGACTGGCGATCTTTGGCGGGCAAAATTGGCGTATCAAATGACCGAGGCGCCCTTATGATCTCAAGGCCCCTCTATCAGTGTCTTTTTGCCCCAGGCGTTCTTTACAACAGTATTAAATCTGGTATGGCCGTAGACTATCCGATTCTTACCTCTCCGATGAAAATCTCAGGCGCCGCTGGCCAAGTCGCTGAAAATACTTTTATGAAAGATATACCTCGAATTGGCTCCTCTGATCTCGACGAACACAATCCATTTGGTTTTAGAGTTCCCTTCGAAGCGATACTAAGGCCAGAAGAAGAATTGGCCAGGGTAACTATTTATGACCAAGAACCCCATCCTGTCGCCCAATTTGATTTAACTTGTTCGCTGCTTGGGTCAGCGCGGAGCACATACAAATTGGCAATGAATAACTTTCTAGCTGCCACAATTGATTTTTTCAAACCCGCCGGTCGATTAGCGACTATCGCATCTTTACCGGACGACGACGGCGACTTTGGCAACTTTGTGGAAAACGAAGAATATGTTATGAAAGTTTCCATTTCCAATGGAAAGGCGTCGAGCGTCAAACAAATTAAAGATTTTTCAAGATCTCCTTTCGGTGATAGAGCTTCACTAACTTCTGCCTCATACATTGTGAATCCCCCAAATCTTGCTATGTATCAGAGAACAGCCAGTATAGATGTCTATGGTTCATCGTTCGGGCCGCCTGTATATTCAGATGATTATTTAATGCGCGACGTTATGCTCAATATAACAAACTCTGGTAACACGAAGAGACACTCTTCTGCTTCTTATTCTTCACACACGCCGCCGTATTATGATGGATATGCGGAAGTAGAGCTTAAGTTTGTTCCATCAAGAACTGATAAATTTACAATTGACGAAATTGTGCCTCTGATAAGTTCAAGTTTTGGTAGGGTATGTACCGCAGGCCAAATTAAAAGCGGCGGCAGCTTTGTCACTGGTAATTATACAGATTCACAAATGGAAATCTCAGCAACCCTAAACTATCTTCAAGTGGCAAAACAATATGGCGTGAAGTTTGATGCTTTTGGAAACCCCACAGAAGTGGACACCTCAAGACAGTCAAGTCAAATGATAATTCAACCAAAGTGGGAAACTCCTATTTTGAATTTTAAAGATTCGCTTTATTCACTGCCACTTATTGGTTCTGGAGCGGTTGCTCAAGGAATGTGGCACCAGTTTGGGACACTGCCAACAGCAAGTTCCGAGGGCATTTTTATACAAGTTCAAGATAGCGACAGTACAAGTGCTAAATCTTTAGCCGACGCAATGGGCTTTAAAAAGACACCAGTACGCCTTGGCGAAGTTGCCCAACAAAAAGAAATCTTTGAGGCAATCGTCGCCATTCCTCATGTTTTAGGCGATCCAACCAGAGAAGGAGCTAATTTTACAAGATTTGCCATTGATAGAAAGACCATTGATATTGCTGAAAAAATAATAGAGACAGGCGGCATCAATTCCGGTATAGAGGCGTTCGTTAAAGCAACAGGCGCAAAACACATGCCATCACAAGATATTATTAACATGGTAGAGAAAATGAAGAAATTTATTTTGCCACCGAAGATGGATTTCATTACAAACAAAACCATTGCTCCATTCGCCATATTTATTTTTGAGTTTTCTGCTACACTATCTCAGCAGGATTTGGCAAATATCTGGCAGAATTTACCACCGGATCTTGGCACATCGATGCAAAAAAGCAGAGCCAGTCTTCCGATAAATATTTTCAGACCTTCTCCAGAGAACGGCACGTCAATGCTCGAATCTCTACCAGAGAACATCCAATGGAGCGTTTTTAAAGCGAAACAACGCGGAGCATTTAATTACTATGCGAAAACAGCAGACTCGCGAGACGATAAGCGATTTAAATTTAACTTTGCTTCTGGACGAGCAGGCGCAGAAATTACGTCAATTCCAGATTATAGTTTCAACTGGCCCTTCGATTACTTTAGTTTGGTAGAATTGGCGAAAATCGACTGTAAGGTTAATTTTGGTAAAGCAATCCCAATAAAATCGTTTCCAAAATTTGTACCCCCACCCGTAACTCCCACTTTTTCTAGAAAGACATTAACACCGGGAACAGAAATAGACAATCGTTCCACGGTCACACTGAACCGCGAAACCACACTACCGGCCAATCGACTGGAAACGCCGCCGCTATCGCCCCGAGCCGGTAAGACTCAAGAGTTGTCTGCCCCTTCGATGGGAAGGGTTAATCTTCCAATATCTCCTGAGACCGGAGAACAATTGCCATTAAGTATTAATTTATCGGATACTCTTGCTATTATTGCTGCCGCCGATACAAATAAGGACAAGAAGAGATGAGATTTTTAGATCCAAAAGAAGAAGTTTTTAAGATTAAGATAACCCCTTATGGCAAGTATCTTATAAGCCTTGGCAAGTTTAACCCAGCTTATTATGCTTTTTTTGATGATGACATCGTATATGACAGTAGATGTGCTGTTGGCGCCTCGCAAGTGGAAGAACTTCAAAATGATATTGAGGTTCGTATCTTAGATGAGACTCCTCGATTTGAGGGACAAACCAAGTTTGAAGGGGCCGAGACCACAGTATTTACTAAGAATCCAAATATTTTAGACGAGATCTTTCCAGGCATCAAGCCAAAGATTTCAGATCCCTCTTATAACATTGAGGTCATTGAGTCTCCGACCAACCAATATATGCTCCAGTCACCGCTGGGCAATTCTGGTCCAAATACCAATAAGGCTCCATATTACAACCTTCAGATGATTACAGGTTCTATTTTATCAGCAAGCATGATAGGCGTCAGCGGCTCAGGATATTTCAATAATAAAAGCGGATCTGCTGATTTTATTCCGCAAGTAGAAGTCATTGTTCAAAATGAAATTACACTTTTTGATATAGGCGCCAAACCACAAGTAAAAAACATTTCTCAAGATGATGAACTGTTTGACTCTTTCTTTTCTTTTGACGACGGGACAGCGATGACGTATGATAAGAAACGTGCGTTTATTAAACTCGAAGAGGGAAACACCCTGTTTAAAAAGGAAAATTTTGACATTGAAGTATATGAAATCGTTACTGAATTGGTCACGGACACAAATACCGACGAGGAAAATGTCCCCAAAACAAAACTCAAGAAGCTTTATTTTACAGAAGAGGATAAAGAAACCAACTCTTCTAATGTTGAATACTTCTTCAATTTAAAGCTGGATAACCAAATAGATGACACATATTATTGTGAGGCGATGAAACATAAAAAGGACAAAGTTAAAAATATCTTTACAGATAAGACGTTTAAATGTCCAGAAGAAAAGCAAGAATTGGCCCATGTTAATATTTATAACAACCAAATAGCAAATGATCCAGGTGACAAATAATGCCCTTTGAATACAAAAACTATGGAATAGGCGAAAGCTTCCTCCCCAAAGTATATTTTAATAAAATTACGATAGACAAGGCTTCCCCCCGAAAACAACTTAAGGGAGACATGTCACCTTATATAAATGAGAGCGACTACTATACGCAAGTTAAATATGGTGATATTGAATATGATAAACGTGGGAACCCGATTCCAGGGACTTATGGTAGTATTGAATATGATGAACGTGGCCGCCCGATTCTAGGGACTGAAAAACCGATTCCGATTCCAGGGACTGCTAAAAAAGCTTCGATACTTTCTGGCTATAGTAAAGAAAGCAACACCGAGGAAAAGACGTTTGTTCATGTTCAATCAAAAATCGTTTTTAACGTTGCCGACGTCGCCACATTCAAAAGTATTGTAGATGATGATGATTTCAATAAGAGTCTAACTTTTGATATTTTCGCACTTTATAAAAAACCAAATTCACAAGCGAATTCTGCTTTTGTTGATAATGTTTTCGGGATCTTACAACAATTTGGACAACAAGATTCTTATTTTCAAAACAAAATGAATACGACTGTTAGCGATCTCATCACAAAAAATATTAGTATTAGCGATGTTATAAGGGGGCAGATTATAAACAGTGATGCAGAAGATGCGAATTCTGTTGGAATATTTCAGGTGTTTCAAAAATACGAGAAACAGTTTCCTAATGGCAAAAAGTACTTTGAAGTACCATATAATTTTACTTTTGAATTGGATGGCGAAAATCCATCTTATATTTACTTGCTTGCCCTTCCATCCTTAAAGGACTTTGAAGTGGATATTTCATATAATTTTGGAGACTTCACGGTTGAAGATACGTCAACTTTTGAAGAGGTGGCAGGATTCGAAGACAGCGAGTATGATTTTATTATTGGTTCTCCCACCTTTGAAACAATTGTAAGTAACTCAAAAGCTCAAACCGTTGGAACGGTTTTTACTGTTGCCGACAACCAATCTTCTACAGCATCAACCTCCGAAGCAAACCTCCAGCGAGAAGAAAAGTTTAATGATATTAAGGGGTCTGCTTGGTTTGGCGACGTTCACAAAACAGATGGAAGGTATATGGCCGGTGGAACTCACGGCGAAGAGCTACATCCATTCTTGGACATTCACTTTGTTCAGAATAGAAAAGTGGTAGATCTAAGGCCCATCAAACAGGTTAAGGACACCAAAATTGATTTTTCGACATTCGGTGAGTTTCTTGATTTGAACCCAACTAAGTATGGCAGTTCCAATAATAAGAAATATAGTCTTGATGGCCTTTCAATATTTTCTGAATGTTTCCTAAGCGTTAACAAAGACGGCGACGTAAGTGGATTTTTTGGAATTGACTACATGAAGCTTTTTAGGGTACACGGAATCCTACCGGCAATGCTTGATAAACTGGCCGACGCTACCAACAACGCCGCATCTTCGTTTGATGATATATTTAGAGATGTTGTTAAGAACATTTTAAGCGAAGCCTCAAAATTTAAAATTTTTAGAAAAGGCCCAAATGAAACCAAACTTATTTATGATTCCTCTTTTGTAGACAGTCAAGGGGTTTATCCCGCACTCAAAGGCCGCGATAACAAAACCATTGACAATAATTCCCCGAGCGCTCTTGGTTATTTAAATCCCGTTCCGCTTAATACAGAAGACTTTGATTTGTCTGAAGTCAGCCTTCTGGAATTTTATACCTTTTCAGATCTTGACAAAAACAAGAATTTTGATACGGACTATTCCTATGAGATTGAAGTTACATTAATTGATCCCATCTATGCCCTTTTGAACGAAGCACTAGGATTAGTTAATGTTGCCATTGAGGGTCAGGGCAAAACTCTTGGTTTAAAGCAACTTATCACCCTGGTCACGAATCAGCCGAAGAACAAAAGTATTTTAAATACATCTGGCAGCCCCTATATAAAGGGCAATTTTTTAGATTTAATGCCTCAGAACACGCAAGAAGGATTCGGCGGAAAGAAGTTTGTTGTCCCAAAAACCATATTAGAAACCATTTCTGATTATGATTTACAATATAATCAAGATTCTATTTCGTGGGCAAACGGCACATTGGGGAGTCTTGAGGTTTTACTCGGAACAAACATTTTAGCGTTGCTATTAAATTCTCAAAAATCCACCGCAAAGATCAGCGATACAATATTTAATGATGCCGTCCGCGCCGCTTCCTCTTTAAGTGATGACGAAAACATTTCTTTAGAAGGTATCACTGTTGTCTATGACACTCTAGTATCGCTACGAAACGATTTATCTTATATTGTTACTGGCTTATCTGCGAACAATCATTCAAAAGTAGCAAGCGGAAACAACGCCTTAAATTCATCAAAAGCGCCATCGAACACAAACGCCAACTTGAGAAAAATCACAGCCAAGAAACGCTTTCCTTATACAGTTAGGAAAACCAATCATGGATTTGATTATGCTGCTGTTTTTGACTTGCCTAGACTGCCCGAAACTGGGAAAGGTTCTCTGAAACAGTTTGGAGCTATTCCTTTCCGCTTAACAATGGAAGCAATCCTCCGAAAATACTATAGCTCGGACGCGCTGAAGGAAGATCAACTCCCTAATGAAGCACATATAAGCGATAATGGATATTCGTTCTTGCCATTATATGATCAGGGAGTTGTATTACCAAAACGACTGCGAAGCCCAGTAGATGAAAATAACTGGACTAACACACTACATTCACTTTTGTTATTTAAGAAAAACAAGCTTGCCAAGATGGACAAAGATAATATCTTTTCTTACAACCAAGAAGAGGTCAATACGCCTTTTACCAAGTATGTTTTAAACAACAGCGCCAAAAACGGACATGACCTTGCAAGGTCAAAATTAAAAATCAATGATCTTATAAAAGCTGAAAGAAATCAAACTCTTATATCTGATTACGGAATGAACATTCAGGACAAAGTTGAAACATCAAAAGGCGTCGAAGTGACCGATGGAAACGAGACCTCAAAAGGCGCCGTTGACATAGATACAAAATCTTCAACAACAAACGTTCTTACCAATTATTTCTTATCTTATGTTAACAATTATTCAGAAGGTGAGTTCACCACTGAGAATCTAAGCTCCCCTCCGTTTATAAGTTCTGCTGATGGCTCGAAGGTTGCTGCTCAAATTATGGCACTCATTCTTTATAAACAGGTTCCAGGTTGGAGCGAAACCGGCCTTTCGGAAAATGTCGCTAATAACCGCAACTTTAAGAGCGTTTTTGATTCTCTCTTTGGCCAAGAAAGCTCGCAACTGTTCGCGAATAGATTTGCTGAATACTTCTTTACATTTTTGAACTTGGTTAGAATAGACTACTTGAGCGATTTTGAAAAATTTGACCCATCCTTTCCCGGCTCGCCGCAAGCCAAAACAATGATGAACGTAGATAATGTGGCTCTTGTTTCCTCTAAATGGAAGAAGCTCACGCTACCGGCCATCAATCAGATACCAGACGGCAAGTCTTTGTTGTGTCGAATAACTAATCACAAGTCTCCTTTCGTAGCCGACAACGACATTAGAAGGGAACTACTCTTTTATCAAAATTTTAATAAGTATTTTCTAATTAATAATGGAAGTACGACCCTATCTACCGTTAATAAGCTTGGTAGTCAACTAATCACTAGGGGCATTGTTTAATCAAAGGTGAAGCATGGCAATTAATTTATCAGATATATCAGGGTTTAGCAAGTTCGTAGGTACAAAGTTTGTGGAAGACATCTCTTTTGGCGAAGAACCGCTAATTGACGTTAAAGTTATGGCCAAAGAATACGCTGGCCTCAAGGCCGAAAAGGCTAAGAAAGCCGCCGACATCGAAGCTCGCAAGGCCGCCAAAAAGGCAAAAGCAAAAAAACACGCTGCCGAACGCGAACGCCAAATTGCCGAGCACAACGCCGCAAGCCCTCTCACCACCGAAGAAGAGAGGCTTAAAACAATCGATTCCAAGACTGAAAGACGCAAGCTGCCGACAGACACAAAGGGGCCTATCCCCGAATCGGATCGACGTTATTAAAATGAGGTTTTATTTTGGCTAAAGGCAAACCCACTAAAGGACAGGAAAAACCAGTCAATAACCCACCTGCATTGGCTAAAAACAAATCCGTTATTGATTCTGTTGGAAAAATAGTTTTGTTTAGAGACGATGGCAATCTTACTAAATCATCAATTAACTTAGTTGATCCGGCCAATCCCTTTTGGGTCGTAGAGGCTAAGTTGGGAGTTGGCATTGAAGGGCAGCAAAAAAATTATGATAACTGGTTTGAATCCCAGCAGACAAGCATTTTTAGAACCCAGACATTTAATTATAGTGTTACAAAAAATAAGGTACACAGCAATCTTGAAGTTGCTCCTTCTTCCGAAGCCATTATTGCCGTGTCTCAGGTCGAAGGAGTTAAGGACGGCGTTTATTTTACTGATTCACTCGCGGCTGATAGCAACACTGGGATCAATGAACCCACAAATCTTCAGCCTTATAATTCTGTGAACAATGAGAAAGGAATGCTTCCATCAGATTACTCTTTTGTAAGCCACAATCTTTCAGTATCAAGACCCCTAATAACCACAGAGACCAAAATGGGAGGCGACGGCAATGAAACTGTTGTCGCTGGCTTTGGCTTTGATAACCAGCTTACTGTCACACCTGTTTATAATTTTTACTTGGCAGACTATGAGAACTTTAAACTAAAAGGCGCGTTTACGGACAGCACCCATAATATCGAAAAAGCAATACCAAATTTTTATTATGCCTTGTTCGACCTTCAACGCATTCAGAAGCAAACAGAAGCCGGTAAGAACAATCCCAACTGGAAGTCTACATGGACCATAAACTCTATGTCTGCCTTCTTGAAGCGCTTTGGCACCGGAATCATGAACCAATTTACTAACCCGACTCCCGGCATCCAACCTTGGAAAAGATATATAGATGAATTAACCCCTCAAACTGAGCGTAACAGTTTTATTGTCTTAACATCGGACTTCTATAAAACTCACAACTCTTTGATAGAAAAGCAGAAAGACACCTATCCGCTTTATAATAAAATTAGCATCCCAACACAAAAGCAGGGAACAGCATTCCGCGAATTTTTCAAGCAAATAAAATATTATGATGATCTTCAATTTGCAATCGCAACAGCCTTAAAGGCAACGACATTTATGAATGCCAACCCCGACGCTAAAGACAATATAGACAAGATCACAAACAACTATAATTTATATACGTTGTCTGCACGTCCAGGAGCTTCAGGCGAAAAACTTAATCCTTTCTGGCATGACCACGACGACCTTGAAATTATTGAATTTCGAACTGGCCCCGCCGGAAAAAGTCTATTGGGCACCACTGACTTGCAACTGAGTGTCGATTTACCACAGGTCGCCTGGACCGCAGCCACCGGCCTCCTTCCAAGCGGAGTAGTCATCACAGGCTTCATGCAATATGTTAGTTCCAAACAACCTATCGACCTTGAAACTTTTATAGAGGTGGCAAAACTGCTCGGCGCCGACCCCGGAAAAACCGGCTTCAATCCAGCAGCTGGCTGGTGGAACGTCCTCAACCTAAAGGATTACTTGCTTCCTTTAGTTTTTTATGGAAATGAAAAAAATAACAATCAGGTTACGTCTGGTATGAGCAAAGCGAAAGCAGAAACAATACTCCCTAAGCTAATCAATATGATAAAACTAAAAGCAGCCAGCGTGTTTCAAAACAAGCAAAACTACTCAGAAATATTATATTATGAAATAGCAAAATTCAAGGGCGCATATAGCAAATTTTCAAAAAAGCCTCCAATTCAAACTTTTTTGTTACCAAACGATACAGATCAAGAAGCCGTAGAATACATCGATAGTCAAATTAAATATGGCGAAGGATATTATTATCAAATATACGCACACACAATTTCCATTGGTAACAATTTAAAGCGAGGGGATGCCGATTCTCATGCTGGCAATGCTTGGCTTTATGAAAATAACTATGATGTAAAAATACTACGAGTGCCCTATTACAACATCCCCGAAATCGAAGGCACAAAGAAATCAGAAGTTACTGTGAATTTAGATTCACCTCCGATGCCCCCAAACATTGAATTCTTTCCCTACAAAAACGTTAGCGATAAAATTGGCTTTTGGTTTAATATACAAATGGGAGAAGCCTTTATGTACCCCGTAACCAGCCTGTTGAGCAATAAACAATATAGTTCGTTGGTCGCGGCTTCTTATGAAAAAAGAGGAACAGACCTAGAAGGCTTCACAGAGGATGATTTTGTCAGCGGTCTTGAGAATACTGAGATTTTTTACAAAACAGATGACTACGGTGGCAAGTTTGAAGTATTTAGACTCACAGAAAGACCAAAGACTTACGCAGATTTTAAAAATGCAAAGATATCCACCATTGACGTTTTGGGCGACAAAACACTTATTAGCGACATCCAGCCCAATCAAGACTATTACTATATCTTTAGAACCATTGATGTCCACGGAATGCCCTCAAACCCCACGCCAGTGTACCATTTTAAAATGATCACGCACAACGACATACCAGAAACCGATTCAGTTCACGTCGGCGTTTCTGGTGGGCAACCAGTTTTATTTAATGAATTAATATATTTAGATGATAATTATGAGAAGAAAATCGACAATAAGTCATTTAAAAAGTACTTATTGATAGAACCTTCTTTAAAGCAATCCTTTTTAAGCTTTGATAATTTCGGAGCAGAAAAGGAGATAAGTACTAAGAATGAAGTTCTTAACAAGATGAGCGATTTGACGTTTGGCAACTCGGAAGAAAAGCTTTTTGATAAAAAGTTTAAAATACGAATAACATCAAAACAAACGGGCCGCAAGCTCGATGTTAACGTACATTTTAAGAGTCCCAGCATCGATGAATCTTATGAAGAAAGTTAAGTTAGGTAAAAACAAATGATAAATACTAATTATAAAGGAGTTATTTCATGGCCTTTTTAGACAATTCCGGCGATATTATTTTAGATGCGGTATTAACTGACGCTGGTAGACAGAGACTGTCTCGTGGCGACGGTTCATTTAAGATCGCAAAATATACGTTTGGTGACGATGAAATCAACTACGGAAGTTACAACTCCACTCACTCTTCGGGTTCGGCCTATTACGATTTGGAGATACTTCAGACGCCTGTTCTTGAAGCCTTCACTAATAATATTGCTTCCCTTAAGTCTAAACTGATGACTTTAACCAATAATAATCTTCTTTACTTGCCGGTTATCAATCTCAATAATTTGAAGATTGGCTTCCAAGCTTCGGACACAACCAGTATCGCCTCTGGCTCACATGCCATTCTCGTTGATCAAGATTCCATTGATTCTTTTAAGACTGGATTGGACAACAAATATGTTGATGGGCTGAATGGACCTACTTTTGACACAAGTACTCAAAATTTTAGACTTGACCAGGGCCTCGATACAAATGAGATCAGCGCCGTTTTCAATCTAGATGCCGAGCTAACCGAAAATCAATATATTGTTGAACTTGACAATCGTTTTGGCTCAATCATAGATCTCAACGGTGTCACTGTTAATCCATCATTTATCGATGATGATAACATAGCAAGCTATTATTTGTCAACAACTCCATTTGTGTCAAACCTTCCTCCGAACTTGGTGGACTCAACCGCCACCGACAGCGTTGTTCAAGGCCCGAGAGGGACAAAATTAGAATTTAGCGTTCTTTCTTCTGTTAGTTTGCGTACTTCAACTTTCTTGTTTGACCAAGTTGGAACTGATACAGCGGACCCAGCCGGTACGGACTTTCAGTTTATAGACACCACTATTAAAGTTCAAGGGGCAACAACGGGTTACAGAGTTGATATACCTGTAAGATATATTAAGAAATCATAAGGAATAAACAATGGCATCTACATTTAAAACTTTTTTATCAAACGACATAGCAACAACTAAAACTTTGCTACACGAAGCAATTCCGGTTACAGGGACAATTGTTTCTGGTACTTATGCTGGTGATGCTAATATTAAAACCTTTTCTCATGGAATGTTTGAATCTGTCTATGACTATCCCTATCTGAGTTCTTCCGCGAATCATATTTTTGATATTACAGCGGGTTATGCCACTGGGAGCGGTTACGAGGGAAATTCGCTCGGAGATCTTTCTGAGCAAAACTCAAAGAAAGTCAACATTTATAATCAGTTTGCCCAAGTATTGGTTCCTTATGATATCTCTGGCAACATTCAACAATTTGATCGTGATGGCGACCTTACTGATGGTGATAAGATGGATTCTTGTTATTTTATTACCCTCTCAAGGCTCTTAACAAAAGATGAAATTAAAAAAGGTAGCTTTAGGTTTACTTTCTATATGAATTGCACTGGAACAGTGGGTTTGCTCAATACGGGAGGCCGCATCCACAAAACCGTACTTGGCGATTATGGCGCAGCCACATCTTTTAAAGTAAATTCCCCAACCGGCGAATACGGCTTGATTTACACAAGCTCTGCCGCAGCCAACGCCTCAAGTTCTGTTGGTCACATTTATTATCAAGCGGGTGTCATCGTTTTGACATCTTCAATTGTAAAAAATCAAATGCCGATGGGCGGCGTAGCACTTGACTCCCCGGCGGCTTCTCTTACAAACTCCCTCTCCTCATCATTTAGGTCAGGAACAATCAAAGAAATTGCCGATGGCGTTCGTTATGCGTTTGATGACATTGAATTTAACAACACAACAGAATTAAATTCTACAATGTATTTCTGCCGCGCAAACACTGGCGAATACAATTACAGTTCTAACCCCACTTATCTTGACTCAAGTAAAATTGTTGTCAAAGGCAATAACGCTTTCGAAGAGCCGGTTTCATACATAACTACTGTTGGTTTGTATTCGGCAGACAACGAATTGCTTGCCACAGCTAAACTCTCAGAGCCTCTCAAGAAGGCTCCTTCAAACGAGATCACTTTGAGAGTCAGACTGGATTACTAAAAATGTCTTATTATAAGTTCGGAAAGAACGATAAGATTATCAACTACGCCAAGTCCTATCCCTCTTTCAAATTCTCTGTTAAAGGCGCTCGCGTCTACTTGAATCTTGAAAATGCTTATAGTGGCGCATTTACCGATCAAGTAAAAGAAATTGATTCTGGCTTCATCAGTCTTTATGAGATGAACATCGATAGAGACTTTGATGCTCACACATATGATCCAGATACAGGCACAGGCATCAAGTCTAAGATTTATCCTTTCATTACGAAGGATTCCAATCTTGACTCCTTTTCTACCGTTTCTACAACCAGCTACAACCAATTTCAATATGGAGACACACTAACGGGAAGCTACCCTTTAAGCTCATCAATTGTTCGTGAACCTTTCGCAGCAAATCACGGAACAACAAGTTCAACTGGTTCTCATATTATTGCTCTTAAAAACACTTTAAACTTTTACACGAGCATGAATAGCCATTATTCTTTCTCTTCTTCGCTGGGAGACAAAGCCTTGCAACGTTGTAATTTGATTAGCATTCCTTCAATCTTTTTCGGAAGGCAAATAAAAAAAGGCTCCGTTAAGTTAAATTATTTTATTTCTGGTAGTAAAATAGGAACATTAGAAGATGTTTATCAAGATGGAACTTTGGTACAAACAAGCGGCTCTACTTATGCTCAGTCGCAAGGTTCGGCCTCCATCGGAGGAGTCGTTTTATACAATGAAGGCTTCTTGCTATTAACAGGATCTTGGAATTTGTCACCAGCAACTTATGATATGGGCACAGCAACAGAAAGACCAATGTGGGTTAATTTTGCTGTAGGCTGTAACGATGGTTTGGCTGACGATGACTTGACACCATCGGCAAGTTTTGAGGTAGAATTTAAAGGAACTACCATTACTCCAACTTTAACAATGTTTGCACATGCAAAAAAAGGTGAGCTTAATCATTCGAACAATCCAACCTTCATTGATAAGACAACAAGAGATGGAAAGTCCTTCTCTTTCTCATCTTCTTCCTTTACGCAGCCGAACTACCATTTGATTAAAAATGTAGTTAGTTCTTCTTTCAGCAACTATTCGGCTTCGTTTGAAAAGCAAACTTTTATTAGTAAAGTAGGGATATATGACTCAAACAAAAATTTAATTGCGATTGCCCATATGGCACGACCAGTTAGAAAGAAAGAAAATGATGATTACACCTTCAAGCTTAAATTAGACATTTAGGAATTTTATAAAAATGATTTTAGGACTCGATATTAGCACCAGTATAACCGGATTCTGCGTTCTTGACGCCTCGGGAGAGGTAATCCGCGCCAATGCCTGGGACACTCGAAACAAGAACAAGTATGCTACCGTCTTCGATAAGGCGCGATTCATCAAAGAAAACCTCTGTGAAATTAAAGCACAATACCCAATAGAAAAGGTCTTCATTGAGAAGCCTTTCTCCTTCTTCGGCTCTGGAGGGTCTACAGCCAAAACAATGGCAACGCTCCAGAGATTTAATGGCATTATCTCTTGGATTTGCTATTCAACTTTTGACAAGATCCCCGAATACTATACAGCACAACAGGCCAGAAAGCTCAACGGCATTAAAATAAGTCGCGGCACAAAGGCTAAAAAAGAAATTGTTAAATGGTTACTTGACAACGAACCCTCTTTTAGTGTAGAATATACAAGTCATGGTAATCCAAAGCCAAAGTACTTTGATATTGCCGATGCGATAGTCATAGCAAAGGCTGGCCTTATAAATCTCAACCCCGAACATAATAAACAGTAAATAATACTTGACAAAGGCTCCAAACCAGTGTATAGTATTAGTGACGATGAAAGAAAAAGTTGATATTTTTGTAAATTTTCTTGGTGGCTATTATAAAAGCAGAGAGGAACTACTCTTTAAGTGCCCCTTCTGCGATCATCACAAGAAAAAGCTTTCACTTAACATTAAAATGAACGTCTTTAAGTGTTGGGTCTGCGATTCGAAAGGTGGCCTTAAGTATCTTGTAAGTCGCTTCGCTTCTAAAGACGATAAATATCAATGGTCACTGTTGACACAATCAATTGATATGGCCGAACCCGAAACCTTCTTCGAGGACAAGCAAACAGAAGCCGAACAAACAGTAAAACTGCCAGAAGAGTTCATTTGCTTGGCAAATAAAAGCCTACCCTACTCAGCCAAAGAAGCTCGTCTATATCTTTCTAACAGAGGAATGTCGAAAGAAGACATTGTATATTACAAAATTGGTTATTGCCGAGAAGGAAAATATAAAAATAGAATCATCTTTCCCTCGTTCAACACCGCTGGCGACTGTAACTATTTTATTGCTCGCAGTTACAGTGGAGACTGGTTAAAATATAAAAAACCCCCCGTGCCATCCAACAAGATTATCTTCAATGACTTGCTGATAGACTGGACAAAACCAGTAGTACTCGTTGAGGGTGTCTTTGACGCTATTAAATCAAGAAACAGTATTCCCGTTTTGGGATCCACTTTGGGCGTTAACTCCAAATTATTTCAAAAGCTCGTCACACATCAGCCCAAAATCTATTTAGGCTTCGACCAAGACGCATTGAAAAAAACCTATAAAGTTGTTTCCAACCTGTTACAACACGGACTTGAGGTTTATAATATTAATACCTCAGAAATTGAAGACATTGGTTCTATATCAAAAAGAAAAGTAAAAGAACTCATCGAAACTTCCGTACCAATGACTTTCGAAAATCTAATGAATTTACAATGGAGAACACATGGCTAGAATAGCACACATTAGCGACACACATATTCGTAATTTAAAGTACCATAACGAGTACAGAGAGGTCTTTAAAAAACTTTTTGAAAGTCTCAAGAAAGAAAAAGTAGATTATATTGTTCACTGTGGGGACATCGCCCACTCGAAAACTTTTATCTCACCAGAGTACGTTCAATTGTGTTCTGAATTCTTAACAGGTCTTTCGGGGGTTGCTCCTACCTATATAATATTAGGGAACCATGACGGTAATCTAAAGAATAGTAGTAGGCAGGACGCTATAACTCCAATTGTTAAAGCACTAAAACTACCCAATCTACATCTTCTTAAAAAGTCTGGTGAGGTGAACCTTGATAAAGAAATTACTATTAATGTACTTAGTGTCTTTGATCGTGGGAATTGGTCTCGCCCTTCTACTTCCGATAGGATTAACGTGGCTGTTTATCACGGAGCTATATCAAATTGTCAAACCGATTTGGGATGGATTATGGAAAGCGGAGAAGACGAACTTTCAATCTTTGAAGGACACGACTTCGCCTTCTTAGGTGACATACACAAAACGAACCAATCGTTGGATAAAGAAGGCCGAATACGATACTGCGGCAGTACAATCCAACAGAACTTTGGTGAGACCAATGACAAAGGATATTTGATTTGGGACATCAAGGATAGGGACAAGTTTACCGTAAAACATATTACGATTGAAAACCCAAAGCCTTTTATTTCTATTGTCTTAACAAAGACTGGCCGAATTCCATCAAAGATAGAAGTCCCGCTTGGGGCAAGAGTTCGTTTAGTTTCCAAAACTAACATTCCCTTACATAACATGAAGAAGGCTATTGAAGCAGCAAAGCATCGCTTCAAACCAGAGCGCGTAACGTTTCTCAATAATGCCGCAGGAAGACGCAGCGGCGACTTAAATTTGGTAGATGGAATTAGGTCGGACAATCTAAGAGATTCAGCAGTACAAGAGAGCTTAATCAAAGATTACCTTAAAGACTATCAACCCACTGAAAAAATGCTTGAACGCATCTTCTCACTCAACAAGAAGTACAACTCTCAAATTGAAGAAAACGAAGAAATACACAGAAATGTCAACTGGAAGCTAGAAAGCTTTGAGTGGGACAATCTCTTTAATTACGGAGAGGGAAACAAAATTAATTTTAATAAATTCGGTGGTGTCGTCGGCTTGTTTGGTAAAAACTATTCTGGCAAGTCAAGCGTAATCGATGGACTACTCTATACTATATTTAACAGTACATCCAAGAACGAAAGAAAGAATCTAAACATCATTAATCAGACAAAAGATTCTTGTATGGGCAGAGCAGTAATTTCAATTGGTAACAAAAAGTTCACCATCGAAAGAACATCCGACAAGTACGTTAAAAAGCTCAAAGGCGAAGAGACTCTTGAAGCAAAAACTGATGTAGAATTCAGCGTTGAAGATTGCGACACGGGCGAAACCTCAAGTTTAAATGGTCTCACGCGAAACGACACCGACAGCATAATTCGTAAGCATTTCGGTTCCTTAGAGGATTTTTTGATCACTTCGCTAAGTTCTCAACTTGGAGCTTTACAGTTTATTAATGAGGGGTCAACCAAAAGAAAGGAAATCCTGGCAAAATTCTTAGATCTTGAGATATTTGATAAAAAGTTTAAGCTTGCCAAAGAAGACGCCACCGATTTGAGAGGTGCCCTGAAAAGGCTTGAGGGAAGAGAGTTTAATGACGAGATCTATGAAACTGAAAAGCAGTTAATGTATCTTGAAAATGAAACCATCTCAGAAAAGACCACTTGCGAAGTATTAGACAAAGAGCTTCAAGGATTGGTTCGAGAAAAGGAAGAATCAGAAAAAACATTCTCTGAAATCCCAACTCAGATGATCAATATCGACAGCATTTTAACCAAAATCAAGGAAGAGGAACAACGCAAAGAAGAGCTTGAGAACACCTCACAAGATTATGATGTAAAACTTGTCGAAAATAGGGAAGTTTTGGATAAAATTGAGGACTTGTTGGGTGTCTTTGATATAGGGGACATCAAGAACAAAAAATCTGAAATTGATGAGAAACTTGTCATTTTAGAAGAGACCGAAAAGAAGCTCGATGACACTCAAAAACTCAAAGAACGAACAGAAAAAAAGATTACTTTATTGGATGAAGTTCCATGCGGAGAAAAGTTTCTAAGCTGCAAGTTTATTAAGGATGCTTCCGCAGCAAAACAAGAATTACCCAGCTTAATTCAACTTGTTCAAGAAATTGGCAGAAATCAGATAAAAGCCAACAATGAACTTGATAATCTTGACCAAGAGAAGGTTGCCTCTTATCTTGAGAAATATGAAGCAGTTCTTGAGAAAAAGAATGACACCGAAAAAGACACCTTCAAGCTCGATTCAGAGCAAAAAGGGTGTAAAAACGATCTACTGCTACTTGAAAAAGAGTTGGAAGACCTATATAAACAACAAGAAGAATATGACCTAAACAAAGAAGCCATTGAAAATAAAGAACAACTTCAAAATCATATTACAGTTCTTAGCGAGCAAATAGACACAAAGCAGACCAAAAGTGACAAGTGCCAGCAAAAACTCTTGGGATTATACAAAGAGCATGGCTCGCTTGAAGAGAAAATTCGCTCCCTTAAAGAGCAAAAAGAAGAACTTTCTGCACTTAATGAAGAATATACTGCTTATGATTTGTTTATGCACTGTGCCCACTCAAACGGAATTGCTTATGACATCATCAAAAAGCAGCTTCCCGTGATTAATACTGAAATAGCCAAGATTTTGGCCAATGTTGTTGACTTTAATATCTTTTTTGAGGCCGATAACAGGAAGCTTAACATCTTTATTCAGCATCCAAAATATGATCCAAGACCGCTTGATCTTGGTTCCGGCGCAGAAAAGACGATAGCAGCGATGGCAATAAGACTTGCCCTTCTTTCAGTGTCAAGCTTGCCAAAGTCCGATATTTTTATTTTGGACGAGCCAGGAACAGCATTAGACGCTGAAAATATGGATGGACTTGTTTCAATCTTTGATATTATTAAAAACTACTTTAAAACAATTATTCTAGTCTCCCACCTCGATTCTCTCAAAGATTGCGTAGACAATCAAATAACAATCGATAAGCAAAATGGGTATGCTTTTGTTCAAGAAATCTAATTATATTAAAGATTTTCTAGGAAAGCTCACTTATGACCACATATTATGTTTCTAAAACCGGACTTGATGTCAACACCGGCCTCTCTGGCTCTGGAGCTAAATTAACAATTAATTCAGCTTTAGGGGTTGCCACTTCTGATGGCGATGTTGTTGAAATTATTGATGAAGGTGATTATAACGAAGGCAATCTTTGGCCTGCTGCTGCTAATATGGTAATAAAGCATACTGCAAGTTGGCTCGGACGCCCAAAAATATATGGCACGGGCTTGGGTGGTAACGATGGAACCAGAGCATTCCAACCTTCAAGCACAAACACGACATATATTGGTTTAGAAATTTCTAATTATAGCGCCGACGTTTTCCAAGATCTCGGCGCCGGTTACGATAAATTTCATATGAGCGGGTGCTTTGTACATGATGTACCCAGTCTTGGTAGCTCCAGAATCACTAATACAGATGTGTCGACACCTACTACTCTTAAGCAATGCATAATGTTTTTTGAACCGGGCATTTCCTCGCCAATAATCAATGGTGGATATATGGAGATCTCCAACTGCTTGATAACTTCAAGTAATACATCGCTCGATTGGCCTCTTATCGAGGATAGTTCGAACTTTGGAACAGCCAGCTTCTCTACTATTATTAATAGAGGCACCACGAGCAAATCAACAGTGTTGTTATCAAAAGTAATTAATTGTATTGTTTATTCGACAACAGCCGGGGATGGAATAGCGTCAGATGACCAAGATTATAATCTAGCAACTGTTCCTGGGCATGCCTTCAAAAATAAAGCTGATTCAGCGAACGCCGCTACAGGTTCCAATTCCGCTTTCACAACATATGCTAGTTTGGGATTTGTTGATGGTACAGCGGTAGGAGGCAGCGTCACAATCGCGCCAAATTACGATATACAGGCGAGCAGCGTAGCAGTAGACGCTGGCACGGCATATGATGGAATTGTTGTTGATATAACTGGAACTGTGCGACCGTGGGGAAATCCACCAGGAGGAACCTTTGATATTGGCTGCTTTGAATATATGAATCCTTGGGTGAATCAGACTGATGAGGAAGAGTTCCCATTCAGCACAGATTTTACAAACAATCACTATTCCAATATGAATGCTAATCAAAAGTTTCGCTTTCTTAACAACCCAAAACAGGTTCCATTTTCTCGTGGAGTGAAGGGACCGGCAACATTAAGAGGAAGAAACACGCCTTACAAAGCAGAATAAAAAGGAGAATTTTTATGAAAGAAGTAGTAGATAAAGGATTAAATAAATTATTGTCAAGAAAGCTGATGGTATGGGCGACGGCAACCGTCTTTATGCTTATGCCCTCAACGCCTCTTGCTTCATCCGATTGGGTAGCAATTTCGCTTGCTTACATCGGAATTCAAGGCTTGGCAGATATTGCAACTCGTTGGAGGCATGGAGCATAATATGAATTTACAAGAACTTAGAAGACTGGTAAACAGTGAATATAGAAAAGCAATTAATGAAGGTAGATATGAGTACGAGTTACCCATAGAAGATTTTCTGAGGTTCTTTGACGACGGCAATGAAGAAAAATCACATCAGGATTTTGAAACGCTTGTCGCTAGTGAACTTTTGGAGCGTCTCCGTGATGGCTCTATTGATTTTGATAATGTTTCTTACATTGCCCAAAATCTGTTGGATGATAGGGAAATCAAAGCATCAATTGATAGATATGATTGGAGTCTTCCCTTCACCGATGAGGAGATCGAAGCAAGGACCGCTCGATTTGGCTGGAGCGACGAAGAAAAGTCAACTGTTGAAAAACATAGTCAGCTTGACAGAGAGCCAGAAATTACAATTGATGGAGTCATGGAAGAATTGACCAAGCTCATGGATGACAGCGATTACTAAAATGTTTACTATGTTGACAATTAAAGCCACCCTTAAAAAAATATGGACTTGGATAAGGCACTATTGGTATATTCCGGCTGTAATCTTGTACACTTTAGTATTGTGGTTCATCTTTGGCAAAAAAGACAGGGCACATGAGATTCTTAAGATTCGAGAAGAAAGTCTAGAAAGTCAAATCAAGGTAATCAACGACTCCCACAAAGAGGAGATCGCAAAACGTGATGAAGTCACAAAGAAATACAATGAGTTGATTTCTAAATTAGAAGAAGAATATAAGAAAGACAATAAAGAACTTGAAGCCTCAAAGAAAAAAGAGGTTAAAGATCTTATTGAAAAGTATTATGATGATCCTGATGAGTTAGCTAAACTAATTGCTGAAAAATATGGGTTTAACAATGTTGAATAAAACAATCGCTTTCCTTCTGGTCTTTTTGCTGGCCTTTCCAAGCTATGTCTTGGCCGAACCACCAGAAGAAGGACCAAAAGTACACAGCATCAAAAAAAATGAGAAGGCCCCTTTTGCTGGAGTCCTTTTCAATTCAGTCGCAGCCGCAGAGGTCTTGGCAGAAAAATCGTACTTCGAAAAAGAGTGCGAACTTAAGATCAACTTCCAAGTAAATAAAGAGAAAGCTCGACTTCAAGCACTAATTGATTCCCAAAAAGTTTCATATGAATCTCTCGAAAATAGGTACGGCGCTATAATTAAGATTAAGGACCAAGAGATAGAAAGACTCAGTTCTATCGCTTTGAATACGAATGACTATTCTACTCTTTGGGCCACAGGCGGGATTCTGGCCGGTATCGGTTTGACTCTTGCTGTCATGTACGCAATAGAGAGGTAATTATGCGATGGCACGGGGGATTGGAAATTATAGTAGAGCAAAACTTGAAGAGATAATCGTAGATCTTCAGGAAGAGGCCACTGGTGATATCAGTGCCGTCACTGCTGGCACTGGTCTAACGGGCGGCGGCAACTCAGGTGCAGTTACTTTAAATATTGATTACGGTGGTGACGATTCCCTTATTAAAGCAGCCTCAGATGGTACAGGAATTACAGTCAGCACCAGCGATCTTGTATTAATTGCTGACGTAGACGATAGCAATAACGTTAAATATGTTAATATAAGCCAGCTTGGAACTTCTGTCGCTGGCTCCGATACTCAAATACAATATAATAATGGCGGCGCCTTTGGGGGAGCTTCTAATTTAAGTTACGACGACTCCACAGGCTATTTAGGGATCGGCGCAACAGGAGCCAATATAACACACGCCATAACATTGCCAGATACAGCAGGAGCCGCTGGCAGAGTCAAAGCAAACGCATACATGACCTACTCTTCAATTAGATTTAAAGAGAATGTCGAGACCATTCAGAACCCTCTCCAGATCATTTCTAATGTAAGAGGTGTAACCTTCTCTTGGAAAGAAAATAATTCTTCAGACTTCGGATTCATCGCAGAGGAAATAGGGAAAGAGCTTCCAAATATTGTTGAGTGGGAAGAGAAAGGAAAGAAAGCTCTTAGCATGGATTACACTCGAATCGTACCAATTTTAATTGAGGGAATAAAAGCTCAACAACTTCAAATAGATGAATTAAAATCTGAAATTATTTCACTAAAACGCAGTACTGAAAGCCAATCATAGACTAATTACCCCTACACATTCCTCATAAAAGAGGAATTTCCTATGGGGGGAAATATACTATGTCTGTTTATTCACAAGTGTCTTCATACTCTGATTATGTTGACCTACAACACTACACTGGTTCTGCTGGCGATACCGGCGCTGGACCAGAAATGAGTGGTGCGTTTTGGCTGTCCGGTTCGACCGCCACCGAAACCACATTCTTTTTTAATTCAGGGATTGAAACTGCCGGTTCAATAACTGGCGAAACAAGCCTTACCATTGGCAACGTTGTACTCGTTGAGGCTGAATTAGATTATCTTAATGGTATCACTATTGGTACAGCGGGTGCTAGTAAAGCTTTGGTTCTTGACGCTGAAAAATTCATCGACGGAATTGAACAACTCACAGCCTCTATTATGAGCGCCTCGTCAATTTTTTGTACCGATCTTACCGTTCATGATGCTACTCTTACAATCGGCTCTACTTCAATAAGTGAAGATGAAGCTGGCTTTATTGATGGCGTTGTCGCTGGTACTGCCGCCGCAAGTAAAGCCGTCGTACTTGATGGTAGTAAAAATATTGCTACTATTGGTACAATTGGTTGCGGAGCAATCACTTCTACTGGTGCTTCTACTTTTGGCAGCGTTTCTGGTTCTACTACGGTCTCTGGTCGTTCTTTTACGGCTGATACTGGTGGCACAATTGGTTGTGCTGCTGACACCGATCTTATGACGCTCACTGCCAACACTCTTACCGTCGCAGGTGCCACCAATTCCACTACAGTTTCTGGTTCAGGCCAGCTTTCTGGTATGAAGTTGGTTGTTGACACTGGCGGTACAATCGGCCTCGCTGCTGATACTGATCTTCTGACTCTTACCGCCAACACTCTTACCGTTGCTGGAGCAGCTAACGCTACTTCGCTTTCTGCTTCTGCTGGTGTTTCTGGTGGGACAGGTTCTTTCGGCACAACTGTTACTGCTGGCACAACGATGTCTGCTTCGCAAGGCATTTCTGCTCGTTCGCTTACCGTTGATACTGGCTTAACTATTGGTTGCGCTGCTGATACTGATCTTCTGACTCTTACTGCCAACACTCTTACCATTGCAGGTGCCACCAATTCCACTACAGTATCTGGCTCAGGCCGCGTTGCTGGCCAGGGATTGATGATTGACAACGGCGGAACCGTTGGAATCGTTGCAGATGCTGATCTTATGACTCTTACTGCTAACACGCTTACCGTTGCTGGAGCAGCTAACGCTACTACAGTTTCTGGTTCTGGTGCTGTTTCTGGTGGAAGTTTTGCTGGTGGAACATTTGTTACTGCTGGCACAACGATGTCTGCTTCGCAAGGCATTTCTGCTCGTTCTATTACTGTTGATACTGGCTTAACTATTGGTTGTGCTGCTGACACCGACTTGCTGACTCTTGCTGCCAACACGCTTACCGTTGCCGGTACAGTTAACGCTAGTACTGCGATGTCTGCTTCTACTACAGTTAAAGGTCGTTCTTTTACGGCTGATACTGGGGGCACAATTGGCTGTGCTGCTGATACTGATCTTATGACTCTTGCTGCCAACACACTTACCGTCGCCGGTACAGTTAATGTTGGTACTGCGCTGTCTGCTTCTACTACGCTTTCTGGTCGCTCTCTTACTGTCGATAATGGTTTAACCATTGGTTGTGCTGCTGATACTGACTTGATGACTCTTAGCAATGGCAATGTTACGTTCACGGGAACGACTGTCATTGGTACTGCTGATGTCAATGGTGGAGCTATCGACGCTGTTACTATTGGTACTAACTCCGCAGCTACACGACTTGTTGTCCAAGGCGCTGGCGCCCAAAGCGTTAAGTCTACTGGAGCAAATCATATTACGTTGTCCGCAGGTCAAGGCGAATCAGCAAATGTTGCTGCTAACCTTGTTTTCAATGCTGCTAACCTTATGTCTTTTGATGCTCAAGGTACTGATGACGGCGACGGATTCAGCTTTACATTGGGCACCGACAACGCCGATACTGCTTTTTCCATTTTAAATAATTCCGGCACTGAGTTGGCTTTTTATGATGGCTCAGGTATATTCGAGCACAATGATGGCCAACAAGCCGCCGCTGACTTTATCCTTAATGGTACTGGCTCGGTTAATCACAACATTGCTTACGAACCTGATTTGAATTCTTTAATTCTTTATCAATCGGGAACCGAAACTGCTCGTTTTGGTGGTGACGCCGCTACTGATTATGCTGTTGATGTTAAAGATGGCTCTTCCGCCAAGAACAAAATCAGAGCAGCCGCTTTCGTTACTTATTCGGATGAAAGACTTAAGACTGATGTTGTTGAAATGAACAACGCACTTAAGACTGTTAATTCTATCAAAGCTGTTAACTTTACTTGGAAGAAAGACGGTTCTCAAGACTTTGGCTTCTTAGCCCAAGATCTTAAGAAAGTCATTCCTCAAGCTGTTCATGGTAATGATGATGGATTACTTGGTGTAGATTACGGTCGCTTGACTTCCGTTCTCGTCAAAGCAATTCAAGAACAATCTGTTCAAATTAAAGCTCTCCAAGAGAAGCTTGACAAGTAATTGACTTTTTAGTCTAATTGTTTGTTGGGAGGGGGGTCAAACCCCTTCCCTTTTTTTTTAAAAGCCTAATTAACTTGTGGTATAATAATACATTACCGGAGGACACAATGTCTGAATATGGCAGCAGCGCAAATATAACTGGTTCTTTAATAGTTGACGGCGAAATTGATTTAGGAAGCGGCGATGACGCCGTTGATATAGATGCTGGTACTCTTTATGTTTCGGCATCCAACGATAGAGTCGGAATCGGTACAGACTCTCCTGATGGCTTGCTACACATCAGCACAGCAACAACTGACGCTACACTTATTTTAGAAGCCGATACGGACAACAACAATGAAGGCGATAACCCAATTATCATTTTCAGACAAGACGGCGGCTTCGTTGACTCTGCCATTTACCATGCGACGGCACCATCCAACAACGACCTTCATATTGCCTCCGCAGTTAATATGGTATTTTCAACATCAACCAACGGTCGCTATGCCAGTGCAACACCAAAAATGGCGATCAACGATACTGGTGAAGTTGGCATTGGAACAACCGAACCAAACGATGACGCAATCCTAGAACTATCTTCTAGCGATCAAGGATTTATGTTACCGAGAGTACTCAGCGGCGCAAAACCCACTGCGTCTTCTGCCATAAATGGTCTTATGATTTATGAAGAGGATACCCACCTCTTAAAGATTGTAGCGAACGGCGAGTGGGAAACCATCAGTTTTGAAGCCTAAAGTGAGCAAAGACCTCAACAAAATAGCGGCTATAGAAAAAGCCATTGCTAAAAAGTTTGGCACTGAAACTATCTTGAATCCGAAGTCACTTTGGGACGATGAAAAAGAAGAAGAATATCTCATTCAATCAAAAGAGTTTTATGAAAACAAAAGAAAAAGAGAAGAAGAAAGTGAGAAAACTGAGAAAGATGGTTTTTTACTACCTAAAAATCTAATTACTAAAGAAACTAAAAGAGTTTGTCCCACTTGTGAGACTTATTCTTTTAAAATAAGAGACGATCTCTACATGAATAAATATGAATGCTGCTTTAATTGCTACATTCAGTGGATCGAAGATAGAGAAGAAAGATGGTTAAACGGTTGGAGACCTAAAAAGGAGCAAAATTAAATGGCGACTATGACTGTAAATGATATTGTAATAGGACTTAATCAGGCGGCAGCAAATGCCTACGATGGTTCACATGATAAAAGATTTGTTGTCGATGGAGAAGATAAGCCCGTCGGCCTCAAACGAGAAGAGGGTTGTGCCCTCAACGATTCCCGAGTCATTGATGGATTTAAGGTCCGTTTTAGTGGTCCCAAACTGATTGTTTCCTATCAGTCTGAGCTACCGCTTAAAGACGTACACAACACAAAACTTGACCAAGAAATCGAACAAACTTATGCTGATATTGTTAAGTTTCTTAAGAAGGAATACAAGAAGATCACAGGCAAAACTGTAGATCTCAAGGCAGATGGCCCTTGTAACATTCTAATGCAAAATATGTCCAAGCTTCGTACTTGGGTTGAGTGCCAGAAAACTTACACAGTTGGTAGTTTGAAAGATGTTATGCCGGTTGGAGATCCCTCTGAAGATCGTCTTGATAAAGACTTTAAGAAGTTTCTTGATCTTAAGAGTGATAAAAAGCCTAAAAACGTTACTAAAAAAAATGATTAATGGCCTACGAATTAACCAAAGAACAGATAATCAAAGAGATTGTTAAGTGTGGCAAAAAGCCCGTTTATTTTATTAACACTTATGCGAAAATTCCCCACCCTGGCAAGGGCCTGATTCCGTTTAAAACATATGATTTTCAAAGTGAACTGGTTGAAAACCTTGACCTGCATCGCTTTATTGTAGTACTCAAGGCAAGGCAGCTTGGAATCTCAACGATTACAGCAGCTTACGTTGCTTGGCTCTGTCTCTTCCATAGGGACAAAAACGTTCTCATAGTGGCCACAAAGCTTGCCACAGCAGCCAACATGGTCAAAAAAGTCAAAACTATTTTAAAACATCTCCCAGAATGGCTAAGAATCTCTGATTTTGCTGTCGACAACAAGAACAGTATCGAGCTAACCAATGGAAGTCAAGTGAAAGCTTCTTCAACTTCAGGTGACGCTGGACGTTCAGAGGCTCTTTCGTTGCTCGTTATAGACGAGGCGGCACACATTGAGGGCCTTGAAGACCTCTGGACCGGCCTCTACCCCACAATCTCAACTGGTGGACGTTGCATCGCCATTTCTACGCCAAATGGTGTTGGTGACTGGTTCCACGAAACATACGTTAATGCAGAAGCAGCAGACAATGAATTCTACCCAGTGAGACTATTCTGGGATCAACACCCAGAAAGAGATAAAGAATGGTTCGACACTGAAACAAAAAATATGAGCCAGAGACAGATCGCCCAAGAGTATGAATGTAACTTTAATACTTCAGGTGACACCGTAATCCATCCAGACGACATTGTGAGAATCAAAGCCACCGTTATGGAACCAAAATATAGAGTCGGCTTTGATAGAAACACTTGGATTTGGAAAGAACCTTCAGACAGCAACACTTATTTGCTTGTAGCAGATGTAGCCAGAGGCGACGGAATGGACTCAAGCACCTTCCACGTTTTTAATCTTGAAACGATGGAAATCGTTTGCGAGTACAAAGGCAAGCCAACTCCTGATCTATTCTCAGAAATACTGTACACCACTGGCAATGAATATAATGGAGCAATGCTTGTTGTTGAAAACAACTCTGTTGGCTTTCATGTTCTAGATAAACTAATCGAGAAGGAATACAAAAATATCTACTTCTCCAGGAAAGGAACTCATAGCTATGTAGAACAATACGCAGCGCAAGGAGATTCCTCAGTTATTCCAGGGTTCACCACGTCACAAAAAACTCGACCTTTGATTATCGCTAAGTTCGAAGAATTTATTAGAAATAAAGTATTAACTATTTATTCTACGAGATTAGCGAGCGAACTAGACACGTTCATCTGGAGAAATGGTCGCCCCGAAGCACAGCGTAACTACAATGATGATTTAGTTATGGCAGCTTCCATTGGTTGTTGGGTTAGAGATACTGCTATCATAGAAAACAAAAAAGAAATTGAGTACAAAAAGGCATTTATGAATTCAATTATTAAATCAGACACTCAGTTGAGTACAAAGATTCCAGGTATGCAAAAATCAACGATGGTAGAAAGAGCCTTTGACGAACAACAAAAAATCAAAGAAAACTTATGGATTATAAAAGGATAAAAAATGGCCGATCAAGCTAAAAACACCAAGAACTCTGAATCAGCCCTGTTTAAAAGATTAACAAGGTTATTTTCAGGCCCAATCATTAACTATCGCTCCCAAAGCACTCGTCAGCTTAGACGAAGAAGGATGGACAAGTATGCCAATACCTTCAAAGATGTTATGGGGCAGAAGTTTGAAAGATACGACTATAATCCCTACAACAACTTTTCCAGTTTTGCGATGCAAACCCAAAGCCGCCTTCAAAGATATAACGACTTTGACCAAATGGAATTCACGCCAGAGATCGCCTCTGCTTTGGACATTTATTCTGATGAAATGACCACTTTTAACGTCTACAACACCATGTTAACGGTCAAATCCTCCAACGAAGAAATCAAAGGCATCTTGAAAATCCTTTTTAATCAAGTTTTGAACATTAATTACAACTTATTTGGTTGGGCGAGAACGATGTGTAAGTATGGCGACTTTTACTTGTACCTGGACATCGACGAAAAGCTCGGGATCAAACAAGTCATTGGCCTCCCCTCTCGTGAAGTAGAAAGAATTGAAGGCGAGGACAAACAAAATCCAAATTATGTACAATTTCAGTGGAATAGTGCCGGTATTACTTTCGAAAACTGGCAGTGCGCCCACTTTAGAATCTTAGGCAACGACAAATTTGCCCCTTACGGAACGTCTGTTCTGGATCCGGTTCGCCGCATTTGGAGACAGCTTACTTTGCTTGAAGATGCAATGATGGCCTACCGCATTGTGCGTTCTCCAGAAAGAAAAGTATTTTATGTTGATGTTGGAAACATCCCTCCCACTGAAGTCGAGCAGTTTATGCAACGATTCATGACTTCAATGAAGAGAAATCAAGTTATTGACCCAGCAAGCGGCCAAGTCGACTTGCGATACAACCCAATGTCAATTGAAGAAGATTATTATGTACCTATCCGTGGCGGCGTCCAAACTAAAATTGAAAATCTTAACGGCGGCTCCTATACAGGCGATATCGACGACGTAAAATACCTAAGAGACAAGATGTTCTCTGGCTTAAAGATTCCCCAAGCTTATTTAACTTATGGCGAAGGTGCCGAAGAGAAAGGAACCCTAGCTCAAAAAGACATTCGTTTTGCCAGAACAATCGACAGACTACAAAGATGCGTTCTCGCAGAACTCGAAAAGATTGCCGCTGTCCATTTATATGTTCTGGGATTTAGAGGAGAAGATCTTTTGAAATTCCAGCTTAAACTCAACAACCCATCAAAGATTGCGGAAATGCAAGAACTGGAACACTGGAAAACTAAGTTTGATGTGATGACTTCAGTTCCTGAAGGCTTCCTTAGCAAACGATGGATCGCAGAAAATATCTTTGAGCTTTCTGACGAAGAATATATTCGCAACCAACGAGAGCTTTTCTACGACAAACAAGTTGCTCAAGAGCTTGAAAACGCTGGAGCCGCACCCGAAGGCGGAATGGCCGGTGGCGGAGGCGGAGGTATGGGTGACCTCGGCGGAGATATGGGCGGAGATATGGGCGGAGATATGGGCGCTGATATGGGAGGTGAGATGGACTTAGAAAGCGCACCAGATGAAGGCGGAGCAGAAGGCGCACCCGAAGAAGCCGGTTCCCCCGAAGGCATGATAGCCGCTCCTCCCGCCGAGGGAACCCCTCCTGGTAAGCGTGACGACGGCTATCCACAAAAATGGCGCGATGCCAAGACTGGAGACACGATCACTAGAAGATCAAAAGGAAAGGCTTATTCCCCCAAGAAAGGTGATGACAGACCTCGCGGAGCTAGAAGAAGAAGCTGGAAGGCCGAAGCCTCACATGAAATGGCAAGATTGCCAAAAAGACAAGTCTTTAACCACCTCTCATCAGACGCCGCAGAATTATTAGGTCTCAATAAAGGAATCTTTGAGAATAAAAATACTAATTATGAAGATGAAGAGCGCAAACTCTTTGAAGTCAATGAAAGCGTTAAAAAATTGTTTGATGACCTGGAGCAATTAGAAGATGAATAAACATAACAAAAAAAGAAATACTGGTTTTATTTACGAGGCTTTGATTAGAGAAGTTATCAAGCAAACGATCAACGAAAGCAAGGACAAGCGAGATATAGCGGTCTCCTTATTGAAAAAACACTTCAACAAGAGAAGCGTCCTCTATAAAGATCTTGTATTATATAAGACACTTGCCGAGACTAAGAATGTAAACGAAAGGTTTGCTTCAAAATTACTTAAGGAAACTCTCTCAAGCAGGTTTGGGATTGACAAGAGAGAATTGTTCAAAGAGCAAAGCCATGTCATCTCCCAGATTAACAAAAAGATTTCAAAATCAGTTTTTTCTAATTTTGTTCCATCTTATAAGTTTCTGGCAAGTATCGGTCAACTTTTTAATGATGAACTCAAGCCAACGGCTAAAGTTTTGCTAGAAGAACAGATCATTAACAATATGATTTCTGAAGATTCTTCCAAACCCGTGAAAGAAGTAAAAATAAACAATTCAGTTATTAATACATTTGTGAAGAGGTTCAACAAAACCTACAGCAAAACTCTTTTATCGGAACAGAAGGATCTTCTCAATAAATATATTAAATCGTTTTCAGATGACGGCCTCGAATTTAAAATTTACTTAGATCGCGAAATTGGCAGACTAATTGAAACACTAGAAATCAATTCCAAAGACAAAGAAGTTCTAAAAGACGTTAGTATGAAAGAAAAATATGGCAAAGTTCTTGAGTTTCTTAAGAGCAGTAGTAAAAGTCCCCTAAATGAGACATTTATATATAAGATCACACAGATTCAACAATTAATAAAAGAGATCTCCACCAATGATTAAAATTAAAATTGATGATCCTATAGATGCCAAACTACGACTAAAAGCCAAGAAGAATATCGCTGGAGATATTGTTATTCTTGACCATCCAGATATCGATATCATGATTTCACCTGACGAAAATCGTGTCCTCACGTTTCCCAAAAAAGAATATGCGGATCACATTTATGCCCTCCAGTCTCGCCTGTTTGACTTCCTCACAAGAAAGGGAATTTGTAAACACGGCTCTGTTCGATCCTCAAACGTTTTTGGTTCGTTACAGGGAACAATGTTGGCCGACAAAGTAAGTCAACCAGCGGTTGATCCCACTCATATTGCCATTTATTTGATCACCAAGTTTCTAAAAGATGAATTACACTTTGGTGATATTGTAGACGACTATCAGGATTCTTATGAAAAAGAACTCACGAAGCCGCCAGACGACGAAACCACAGAACTTGGTAAAGTTCCCCACGACCCCCACAAGGGAACGAACTATTATGGCAGTTCTCCCACTGGCGGCAGCGGCAACAACGCCTTTGGTATGTTCCAGGAAAAAGTAAACAAGTAAAAATGGAATTAGTTTATTTTATTTTAGCTGCGTATGGCCTTACACAAATTCTCGTTTGTGGACCAATATTCAACAAGATTCGCCCCGAGAGAACATGGCTTAATGGTTTTGGCAAGTTATTTCATTGCCCTATGTGTATGGGCTTTTGGGTTTCTATCTTTTTGTTTTGTATAAATAAATACACAGAACTATTTACATTTGAGTATAATTTAGCCAATTTACTTATTTTAGGATGCTTAGGCTCAGGCACAAGTTATCTTATAAGTGTCTTGGTAAACGACTTTGGTTTCAAAGTCTATCATAAAAAAGAAGGTGATCAAAATGTTCTTTAAAAAATGGAAGCTTCAACCAGTTCGACGCTGTTGTAGCGGATCTTATATCATGCGGAGTGAGACCGCAATCAAGGAATGACAATGAGTCAAGTTTTACTGAGAGAGTTTTTTGAATTAAAATGTGATGACCGTGGCTGTCAAGATTTATTGAATGAATCTGAGAAAAGAATGGTCACTGAAGGCTTTCTTGTGTTTCCAGCAAAGCTTCAACAAGCTGACGCGAAAAATGGCAACGGAAGAACCTATCCCCTCGACGTCCTAAGACGAGAAATCGAAAATTACCAGAAACTTGTTAAAGATAATAGAGCACTTGGCGAATGCGACCATCCTGATGATTCAGTCATCAATTTGAAGAACGCATCTCATATGGTCACAAGAATTTGGTGGGACGGTGATGACGTCATCGGAACCATTAAAGTGCTACAAACGCCCTCTGGCAAAATATTGCGTGGACTTTACGATAGCGGAGTAAAGTTTGGTTTTTCCTCAAGAGCGTTAGGCTCTCTCAAAGAAGGAAAAGATGACTCTGGCGATTCTGTTCAAGTTGTCCAACCAGACCTACAATTGATTTGTTTTGACGCAGTTTCCGAACCATCTGCTCCTGGCGCTTATATGCTGGAGCCTGGAACGATTAGCATCAAAATGAACGAGAGTCAAGGCATTGTCAACGGGCACTTTACAAGAGGTGACCGTATCAATCGCGCCCTTAACGCTATTAAACTAGGATAATCTATGAAAAAATCAGATCTTAAGAGAGTTTTAAAACCTATTGTAGAGGAATGTATAAAAGACGTCCTTCTTGAAGGCGGTCTCCTTTCCAACGTTATTTCGGAAGTGGTAAGAGGACTAAACTCCAACGTCATTGTGGAGAAGAAAGTTGTTGATAACCGAGAACTTGACACCCAGCGACTACAGATCCTCGAAGAAAAACAGCGGAGACTAAAAGAACAAAAGCGAAAAATGCTGAACGCCACAGGCTTCGGAGCAGACATTTTCGAAGGAACCGAACCGATTTCTCAAGCTGGCGCTCCTGATTCGCAGGGACAAGGCGGCGCACTCGCAGGCGTAGATCCAAATGACGCTGGAGTAGATCTGAGTGGCATTATGGCCGTCTCAGGAAGAAGCTGGAAGGATATGATTTAGGAGCTTATATGTCTAGAGCAGTGAGAGCAGAAGTCAGACCAAAGTTTAGAGACGAAACTCTCGATAGACTCATCAGGCGCTTCAACAAAAAAGTAAAAAAAGAGCGCATTATAGAAAGGGTCTTAGAAAATCGTTATTATGAAAAACCCTCCGATAAGCGCAGAAAAGAAAGGCGAAGAAGAAGAAAAGTGATCGAAAAACTTCATCGTCAACGGAACACCTATAAAGAACCCTAATAAAAAATGGTATTTATGGTTACTTTAAACTAATTAGTCATAGCGAAAGGAGCTAATTTATGTCTTCAATGTTAGAACAAGCCATTATCGATGCAAAAGAATTGAAAGAGGCCGCGCAGCAGAACGCGCAAGAGGCCATTATAGAGAGATATCAAAAAGAGATAAAAGATACTGTTGATAAAATTCTTGAGCAGGAAGATCCCATGGCAGAATTAGCCGGAATGGGCGCTGAAGGCGGCGGAGATCCTATGGCAGAAATGGGCGGTATGGAAGGCGATACAGGAGAAGGCGGCGTAGAAGAAAGCGAAACATCAGCCGACGTAACTTCAATTCTTGAGCAACTCCCTTTCCTACAAACCACTAACGAAAAAGATTATGTTGATCTGAACCTTACCAAGCTAGAAGAAAACTTATTTTCCGCAGCCGAAGAAATTCTTTTTGAAGGAAATCCGCTTTTTGAAGATGACGTCCTTGAAGAAGATGACGTACTAGAGGTTATTGACCTCGAAGAAGGCGATCCTCTTGATGAAGACTTTGACGTTGTTTCTGAAGAGTTCAATCTTTTTGACGAAGAACTCACTATCGACGAAGACATTTACGATTCAGCATTGGCCCAAGAAGGCGTTGAATTGATAGATGAAGACGACGACGGAGACGGCGGTTTGTACGAAGAAGAAGACGAGAGCCGCACTCCCGCCTATGATTTCGGTCCCGAGGGAGCGATTGAGGGCTGGGCCGGTGAATTCCAAAGAAGCGCCGAGAAGGTGACACAGGCTGAAGTGGACGAGATTAGGTGGCGCGCCGAACAAAAACGCCGTCGGGCCGCTGCCGCTGCCGCTACAGCAAAGCCTATGTTTGAAGATGACGATCTCTATGAAGAAATAGATTTGTTTGAGGCGGAAGTCGATTCTGAACCAAAGAATTACAAATGCCCAGATGGCTCTTTTGCCCATAGCGCAAAGGATTGCCGGTCCGCTAGTGGCGATCTTGAAGGAGAAGTCCATTTCGAGAACAAAAGAAAGAACAAAAACCTTATCAAAGAACAAAAAAGACTCAATGGCAAAGCCCAGCGATTAGAGAAAAAAGTTGATAAGTATGGCACAATCATTAATAAGCTTAAAAACGAGCTTAATGAAAGTAATTTGCTAAATGCTAAGTTACTATATCAAAATCGTATTTTAGATAGTGTCTCCCTGAATGAGCGGCAAAAGGATAGAATTGTTGAAGCTATACAAAATACCAATTCAGTTGAAGAAGCAAAGGTAATCTTTGAAACTCTTCAAAGTACAGTGGGAACTGCCAATCGGCATAAAGTTCCAGAATCACTGAACGAAGTAGTCACTCGTAGCTCTTCAGCATTCCTTCCTCGTAAAGAGGAGAAAAGAAAGGATAATGATCCTTTTGCCGAGAGAATGAAAGCTCTCGCTGGACTTAAATAATTAAATAAACATTACAAAAAGGAGTTAATAAAATGTCCATTTTACAAAAACTTACAGAAGGTATCGTTTCACGCGATATGAGTAAGGAAGGCGCTGCTCTACTAAATAAATGGGAGAAAACAGGTCTTCTTGAGGGTTTGGAAGCCGATCATAGTCGCACGACTATGGCTCGATTGCTTGAAAACCAAGCCAAAGAGCTTCTTCGCGAAGCTGCTACTGCCATGAGCAGTGGTGACGTTGAAGGTTTTGCATCCGTTGCATTCCCCATCGTTCGCCGCGTTTTTGGTTCTTTGATCGCTAACGATCTCGTTAGTGTTCAACCGATGAGTCTACCCAGTGGTCTCATCTTCTTCCTTGATTTCACGTTCCAACGTGATGGTCTTGGACCCGGCGCTGGCAAGTCACTTTACGGTGGCGATGTTGTTGGTCAGGCGGTTACTGGTGGTGTCGATTTAACTGGCGATGTTGGAACAAACGCCGGTCAATTTTATAACCTAACTAATGGTTATTCCTCACCTTCAGCGTCACACACGTCAACTCATTTGACCATTCTTTATTCTGGTTCTTATGGAGCAGATAAAGATGCTACATTTGACGGCGGCATTAACCAATCTGGTATCACACAGGCTCACTTGGATAAAGTTTATAGCCTTCTACAGTATGATCCTGCGTTTACGTCTGGTACTACTAACTTTGCTATTGGTACTATTCCAAAAAGTCACCTTACTGGTGCTACTAATGGAACTGGAATGAATTTCGATGACCTCACAGCTTTGAAGATTTCGAATAGTTCTTCGGTGCATCACCTTCGTCGTTTGACACAATTTAGTTCTTCAATCGGTGCTTCCGCAGATCGCGGTAGTGCTGATGTCTTGGTTGTTGTTGCTGCTGACGGTGTATCCGCTAATGTTTGTGCTGAAGTACTTAAAGGCCCTCAAACCACAGCAAGCTTCGCAATTGTTGATAACTTTGGTGCTGCCGGTAAAGCGTCAAGTGGCAATGCTATCGGCGCTGTTGTTGGTCAAGATGACTGGGGCTTGGAAGACACGTCAAACATCCCCGAGATTAACTTGAAGGTCGATTCGGTGTCAGTCACCGCAATGACTAAAAAGCTCAAAGCAAAGTGGACTCCAGAACTTGGTCAAGACCTCAACGCATACCATAACTTGGATGCCGAGGTTGAGCTTACTTCGATCCTTTCTGAGCAAATTGCTCTTGAAATTGATCGCGAGATCCTCACAGACCTTGTTAAAGGTTCTACAGGCGCTACTTACTACTGGTCACGTTCCCCCGGTTTGTTTGTAGATAAGAAGACTGGTAATGAGAAAGGTGCAGCGTCTGCTGCTCCTGACTTTACTGGTACTGTTTCTGAGTGGTACGAGACTCTTGGCGAGACCATCAATGATGTGTCCGCTCAGATCCATCGTAAGACTCTGAGAGGCGGCGCCAACTTTGTTGTAACTTCCCCGGAGGTTGCCAACATTCTTGAGTTCACAAGCGGATTCCGCGCTAACGTCACTCACGACGATAGCAAAGGTACTGCTGGAACCCAACAAGTTGGTTCTTTGAGTAAGCGTTACGACGTCTATGTTGATCCTTACTTCCCACGAAATCTTGTTCTCGTAGGTCGTAAAGGAAGCAGCTTCCTTGAGAGTGGTTATGTTTACTCTCCTTATGTTCCACTGCAAGTTACTCCCACCATCTTTGGTGTGGAAGACTTCGTGCCTCGTAAGGGTGTCATGACCCGTTATGCCAAGAAGATGGTTCGACCCGATATGTACGGTCTTGTCATTGTTCGCGGTATGCTCGGTGAAGCAGGTGCGACTAGCTAATTTTAGCTAACTGATTGTAACCAATCGTGATAAGCCCTGGCCCTTAATTGAGCCAGGGCTTTTCTTTTGTCTAATTTAAAAGCGCTGTATTGAAAACTATCCTATAGACTACTTATCCTACCCATGTTTTAATGACATGATTAAAATGGTAATTCCAAGGGAGGGATAATACTATGGGAACAAAAAGAGTAGGTTGGGCTAGAATTAAAAGCCTAATCAATGAAAATAAAAATCAATTGAAATTTCTAAAAAGGCAGTTGTTGGCTGTTAGCGCAGCAAAAACTTTAACTGCTAACGATTCGGGAGCGCTTATCCACTGGACACACGGTTCAGCGCATGATATCACGCTTCCAGACGCAGAGGTTGGTCTAAACTATACCTTCATGTTGATCGCAGGAGCCGCTGCCAATCACCACATACTGTCGCAAACCGCCGATAAGTTTTATGGCAAAGCGGTTGTACTCAGTACTACAGCCGATCAGTTTCTGGTCCAGGTCGTCCTCAAGGCTTCTGGATTGAATAAGGTCTTTATGCATAAAACCGGCGCCACTTCTGGTGGAGACGCAGGCGATACTGTTACGGTTACTTGTAACGAGGCAGGGTTTTGGACCACTCAGGCCAACCTGATCACCACACACGCGAATCCAGCAAGCATTGCTACTTTCACGGATTAAATTGATCAAGATTAATAACATTGAGTTCCTCGCCCCATTTGGGGCGAGGTGCTTTCTTAAAACCTTTTAACCTCAAAATACTATATTTCTGAACATTGTTGACGACTACTTATTTATAGAGACCGACAAGTGTTATACAACATTGCTGTCGTGAGATCCAGGAGGGTGATTTATGAGTGATTTGGTGGATAGACGTTCTTATATTAGTTGCTCTTTTTGTGGAAAAACCAGCGACGAAGTAAAAAAGATTATAACTGGCCTTTCGGTGCTTGCCAATATTTGCGATGAGTGCATAATACTTTGTCACGAAATTATTGCCAAATCAGCAGCCAAAGAGGGGCGAATCGCAAAAGTTCTTGAACCTGCTGAAGAAGATTATAACCTTTTATCCCCAACAGAAATTAAAGCAAAACTAGATGAAACGGTTGTAGGGCAAGAGCGAGCTAAAAAAGTCCTATCAGTGGCGGTATATAACCACTTCAAGCGAATAATGAGCGTGGAAGACACTGATGATGTGGAGATTAAGAAAAGTAATGTATTGCTGATTGGCCCAACGGGTACAGGCAAAACTTTGCTTGCTCAATCCCTTGCAAGGGTCTTAGAAGTCCCCTTCGCATCGGTTGACGCCACAAGTCTTACAGAGGCAGGTTATATTGGAGAGGATGTGGAAGTTGCTCTTGCTAGACTCTTAGATGCCGCAGGAAACAGTATCCAGCGAGCGCAAAAGGGCATCATATATATCGACGAAATGGATAAGATTGCCTCAAAGGTCTCGCGTGGCGGAACTGCTCGTGACGTTAGCGGAGAAGGTGTGCAACAAGCGCTCTTAAAGATACTCGAAGGTACAGTAGTAGACGCCCCACCCAAAGTAAAGGGTAAAGAAGGCACACCCATCGACACTAAGAATATTTTATTTATTTGCGGCGGCGCTTTTGTCGAGTTAGCAGATATCATCTCCGAAAGAGAAAGAAAGCAAAGCAACGTTAAAACTCTTGGGTTTGGAGCAGTAGTGAAAACAAGAGATGAGGAACCTTCGACCGGCGATGTTCTAGCCAAAGTTGTAACCACTGATCTAGAAGCTTTTGGTCTGATTCCAGAGCTTATCGGTAGAATCCCAATAATCACTACACTCACCGAACTTAGCGAAGACATGTTAGTGGATATATTAAAGACACCTAGAGACGCCATCATCAAACAATACCAAAAATTGTTTAAAATAGATGACATTAAGATTGACTTTAGTCCAGCTTCTCTCAGAGCCATAGCAAACAAAGCTATCAAACTTGAATGCGGCGCACGCGGCTTACGTTCTATTTTAGAAGCATTACTTCTCGAAGTGATGTTTAAGCTACCAAACTTGGGAACAGACAAAATATCTGTTAAGAAGCATCATGTTGAAGCTGATGACGGTGCCCAACTAATCCTCTCAGAAATATCAGGCATCAACTAGGCAGCGAAAGTCTGACTTTCTTTTTCTAAATAACCATTTAACCCCAAAAAGCCACATTGGCCAGAAATAGCGCGGCCCCATTTTTTGAGATTTTGAATTTAAAGCACTATTTATAACATCACTCAAGGAGAATCAATCATGGGAAAGAAAAGAAGATTAATTGCGAATCCGCAAAAGTTCGGAGCAAAATACAAAGCTCACCCAGCATCACCTAAAACTACAGACGTAACCGAAGAACCTGTCGCAGAACCTGTCGCAGAACCTGTCGCAGAACCTGTCGCAGAACCTGTCGCAGAACCTGTCGTAGAAGAAGAGGTTATACAGGCGCCCACTTTAAAAGCGCCCCCGAAGACCAAAACAAGCGAAAAGGCCGTCCCCAAGCCAGCATACCAAAAGGGCATTAAAAAGAAATCAACCAAATAATATTGAAAAGCCATTTGATTTTGTTTTCGACTAATTATTGAGAGGAGATTTAATATATGGCTTTACCTACACTGAGACCTGCTTCTAAGACAAGCGCTGTAATACTCCCTTCAGCGAGTTTACCAAGCGAAGCCGAAGACGCAGCCTTCCCCTTCTCTGTTTATACTGAGGATAACTACTTCTTGTCAGGAGCGTCTGATCAAGTCGCATATACCTATAAAAAACTGGGCGGCGACGTATTAGATATTGAGCTTACCAAAGAACAGGTCTATTCAGCTTATCAAGAGTCCTGCCTGGAGTATTCTTATCTTCTCAACCTGCACCAAGCCAAAAATAGTCTAACTGACCTTTTTGGAGCAGAAACTGGCTCGTTCAACGAAGACGGACAATTGCAAGCTGGTCAAAACCTCTCCGGTTCGGACATCGCATTAAAATTTCCAAAATATATGTTTACCTACGCCAGAAGAATGGCTCATGGACTTTCCACAGAAGCAGGTTTCGGAGGGACAACACAGATATATTCAGCAAGTTTCGATGTTCGCGAAGGAGAGCAAGATTACGATCTACAAGCCATTGTTTCCTCTTCGGCAGCCAATACCTCCAGTTTGCCTTATTACGGCAAGGTAGGAGACAACCGAATCAATATAACCAAAGTTTATTACAAGACTCCACAGGCTATGTGGAGGTTCTATGGTTATTATGGCGGCTTGAACGTAGTGGGCAACTTATCTAGCTATGGCCAGTTCTCAGACAGTTCCACATTTCAGCTTGTTCCCACTTGGGAAAATAAAGCTCAGGCAATGGCTTTTGAGGATGCCATTTATACAAGAAATAGCCACTATTCATACGAGGTAAAAAATAACAAGATAAGGATCTATCCAAAGATTACTATTGTTGGTCCCAAGAAGTTCTGGATTCAGTTTTATGTGGATTCTAAGACTCCTTGGGCAGATGACGGTATGAATACGGGTACAGACGGCGTTAACAATATTAATACGCTTCCGTTTGAAAACATTCCTTATCAAAAGATCAATTCTATCGGAAAACAGTGGATTAGAAGATTCGGTTTGGCTCTCTGTAAAGAGATGCTGGGCAACATTAGGTCTAAATTCACCACAATACCGATTCCTAACACGAGTGTAACCTTAAATGGCCCAGCGCTGCTTACACAAGCGGCTACAGAACAAGAGAAACTGAGAGAAGAGCTTAAAAAGGTCTTCGATGAACTTACATACGCTAAGATTGCTGCTGCTGATGCTGAAGTGGCTGATGCGGTCAACAAGCTTCAAGTAAAGATTCCAAATTTGATTTATACGGGGTAATATGAGATATGTCAGACAAAAAAAACAAATGGTCGCAACCAGATCAGCCGCCCCCTCCTCTATTCTTAGGAGAGAAAGAGCGTGATCTAGTAAAACAGGTCAATGATGAGCTTATCGAGCGAGTCATCGGCCAAGCCATTATGTACTATCCCATTAGCACCGTTCATACCGACTTCCATCCGATTTATGGAGAGGCCATCGAAAAGACATATTTAAACCCAATTCGTATTTATGCCCTGGTACAGTGGGGCGGCTATACCACAGAAGTTACAAACTTTGGTGTAGATCGTCGACCAAATCTTATAGTTAACTTCCACCGACGACGATTAACGGAGGACCAAAATGTCTTCGTCAGAGAAGGCGACTTCGTTCAGTATTCTGACTCGTTTTTCGAAATTTTAACTTTAACTGAACTCAACCCAATGTTTGGCCACGAAGAACACTTTGTGGAGATCCAAGCCAAGTGTATTAAAGCAAGAGAGGGACTATTCAATGGCAAGTGATGATTATACAGGCATAGAAAATGCCGATGAACTATTGAGCAATCTTGAAATAGAACCCTCAACGCTGGAAAATATTGATACGGCCATGTTCAAGTTTGTAGACGAGAGCCTCAATATCTTTGCAACTCAAAACAGTGGCTTCAAAAAGGTTCCTGTGATGTTCGCCACAGCCGAACGTGCCTTCTTAGTAAAAGAGGAAAGAGCAGTTGATACCCGCGATAACGACGGTACTTTGCGCTTCCCGCTTATTAGTATAGAAAGAACATCCCTAGAAAAGCCTGGAACAAAATCAAGCACATTCGTTGGCCCCTCTTCTCTTTTTGTAGATCCAATCCATGGCGGTTATGTTCAGATCAATAAGAAAATTGTACGCGACAAGACAAACAACTTTGCGGTAGCAAACAATACTAAAGACATAAACGGTGTACGTCGCACTCCTGACGGACAAGCTTATTTCCCGAACAAGGAAGACAACAAAGAAATTGTTTTAGTTAGCTATTATCTGCCTCGACCAACAACGGTCAATATGAAGTATGTCATTACGCTAAAAAGCAACTATATACAGCAAATTAATGAGATGGTCACGCCCTTTGTAACAATTGGCGGCTATTCTAAGGGATTCGTTATTTCTAACAATGGCCACCGATACGAATCTTTCATGGACTCCGCTTTTGGCCAAACAAACAATGTCGCTTCGTTTGCAGACAGCGAGCGCATTTATACCACCACAATCAACTTTAATGTCGTAGGATATTTAATGGGCGAGAACAATAACCAGATTCGCCCCAAAGTAATCAAAAGAGAAAACGCAGTCAAGGTCAAAATACCTCGCGAGCGCGTTATTAGTGGGGACATCCAAGACTTTGACCCTTCCAGTGGCTTTTACCGAGATTGATAAAGCACTTTGACGAAAACAAAACTATTTATTAAGACATTACATATGATTTTGAGAAACCTGTAAGGAGAATTATTTCATGTCTTCACGAAAATTTAAATTTATTTCACCTGGAGTTTTTATCAACGAAATTGATAGATCTCAGATGCCTGGACTACCAGGAGATATCGGCCCTGCCCTCATCGGTAGATTCGAAAGAGGCCCAGCCCTAAAACCGACTCAAATCAACTCATTTGAGCAGTTTGTTGAGGTTTTCGGCAAACCGATTCCCGGTGGACAAGGTGGTGATGTTTTTCGTGATGGTAACTACACAGCCCCAACTTACGCTGCATATGCGGCCCAAGCATATCTGAGAAATAACGCTCCCGTAACAATCATACGACTTGTTGGCGATACCAACAAAGACGCAACCGGCGAATCAGCTTACGCTGGCTGGAAAACAGATAATACAACACCAAGCACAACCGCCACATCAAACGGCGGCGCTTTTGGCCTTTTCGTGGCCGAGCATGGCAATTTGACGATGACCACTCAAATTGCAATGAGCGGAGTAATGGAACTCAGCGACGCTACAAATTCAATTGCTTTAAGCGGCGGCATCTCTGGAACCGGCTCACTCGTCGTCATTACCGGCTCGGCGGCCAAAGACCACTCCGGCGCTTCAAAACTTGGCTTTTTTACTGGTTCGGCAGCAATCGGCGGCGTTACTAATTATAACATTGCCACTAACATTGCCAATGCGATCAACAGTGGAACACTCACCACCAGTTCTCCAAATTCCCCAGCGCACGGATTTACAGCGACCGCCACTTCTGGAAGTTTTTCTGGATTAGTGACAATCACCTGTCCTTTCGTAGATTCTTCTATAACTCTTAGTTCTTCTGGTGAAGCCCAACTCGGTGATCCATCCGGCACAATGCAACTTACAGGCGCAACTGATTCTATACTTGTTGCCAATAATGTCTCAAGTTCTTTTACGGGTAGTTTTATTGGCTCTGGAACCCTTGCTGCTGTTTGGTATCTTGACCAAGGAACGATTGCTTTGTCTGGTACAACCCTTGGAAGCCATGGAGTAACAAAAAGTACAGCCAGCGCCGGTATGATGATGCGCCCAGTAGACCACAATAAGACATTTAAAGCCGTCATCACAAATAACGGCTCTACCATTGTAGAGGAAACTTCCTTTGACTTTAATATTAACTCTCCTCGTTATATTCGTAAGAGATTTAATACTAACCCAACGCTTACCAACGACACAATTGTTGAAAACACTGAAAGCTATTTCCTTGGTGAAACATACGAGGGTTACGTCAATGACCAACTCACGCAAACCAGCAAAAGCAACGTTTACGGCTGGATTGCGCCCTTGAACACACCCGACAACACAACAGCAGTCGGCGGCGACTTCAAGTTCAGTTATGGTAAGATGTCCAATGGACAAGGCGCTTTGGCAAAAACTGGTTGGTTTATCTCGCAAGATTTGTCAACGAATTACAGTAGTTACGACCCTGCGAACATGACCAAGCTTTTCCGCCTCGTTGGTCGACTAACTCGCGAAGACGTACAAAGAAAGGTTAAGATTTCGATCAAAGACCTTCGCAAGTCAAGCGATCCCACAAGCGAATACGGAAGTTTTACAGTTGCCCTTCGCGACATCAAGGATACAGACGCTGCTCCTGTTTATATTGAGCAATTCAACAACTGTAACCTAAATCCGGCCTCCGACAATTATGTTGCCAAGAAGCTTGGTGACAAGTATGAAACTTGGGATTACGATTCTAAAAAATATAAAGAGTACGGTGATTTCCCCAACAATTCTGATTACATTAGAGTTGAGGTCGCTGCTGATGTAAGCGATGCGGTCACTAATCCCGTCCTGCTCCCATTCGGCGTCTTTGGGCCTCCCCAGTATATTGGCTACCAGTCCTCGCCAAGTGGCACTTTGCTTACTTATAACGGCGGCGGCGCGATTGCCTCAACCGGAACATTTGTAACTAAAGGTTTGGCTTATGCGGGTACTGCTGACACAGCTAACGATAAGAATGTTGCTTACACAGGTTCGCTTATGTCGGCCCTCGCCACTAAAACCACATTCCCCGAACTTCGTTTGAGAATCTCAAGCTCGGAAGGTTTTGTTATTGACCCGACAGATGCCTTCTTCGGCGCAGACACAACTTATAATTCTAATGAGTTTGACAAGAGCACTCTTGACGTTCTTCGAGCAAAGCCTGATACTATTGCTTCTCATGTTGCCGATAACGAGACCACAGAGAATTCTTGGGTATTCTCGCTTGACAACGTTAGAAACGCAAATGTTTCTTCCTCTATCGCTGCGGGAGATGCGGCGGACTATTCAGGCGGCTACTCAACCAACGCAGTTTATGATGTCTACGCTCGAAATTATTCATTGGCCTATAACAATCACGAAGCTTCCGCAGGCGGCACGAATGTGCCAACTAACTCAGCCACAGCTTCTTACGAAAATGTATTAGAAGCTGGTTTTGATAGATTTACAACCTGCTTGCACGGTGGTTTCGATGCTTTGGACATTACAGAGCGCGAGCCTTTCCGCAATACTTTGCTGGACGGCAAATCAGAAACAGGTAACTATGCTTATAATTCACTCAACGTGGCAATCGATGCACTTCGAGATTCCGAAAGAACTGAATTTAACTTGGTTGCTGCTCCCGGTATTACTAACAACAGCCTTAATAGCAAACTTGTTAGAATGGCCGAGAGTCGTGGAGATGCCTTGGCAATTATTGATCCTCAAGGTGGGTTTGTTCCGAATACAGAGGGAACCGATACAATTGAAGAACGAATCGGCACTGTAGATAGTACCGTCGATAATATGCAACAAAACTTGAAACTAAATTCAAGCTACGGCGCTGCTTATTATCCTTGGGTACAAATTCGCGACAACATGAATGGAGCTACTTTGTGGGCACCAGCCTCAATCGCAGCCATCGGAGCACTTTCGTACTCTGAGGCAGTTTCTGAGCTTTGGTTCGCTCCCGCAGGGTTTACTCGCGGTGGACTTTCAGCCAATAACGCTGGCGGTCTTCCCGTAATTGGAGTACGCCAACGCCTCACTTCAAAAGAGCGCGACAAACTGTATGAAAATAATATTAATCCCATCGCAAGCTTCCCAGCGGAGGGTATTGTCATCTTCGGTCAGAAGACGCTTCAAACAACGCCTTCTGCCCTTGACAGGATTAACGTTCGAAGACTAACCATCTTCCTGAAACGTGAAATCTCAAGAATTGCGGCTACGCTCCTATTTGACCAAAACGTTCAAATTACTTGGAACAAATTCCGTGGCCAAGCCGAGAGATTCTTGGGTGGAGTAAAGTCTGGTTTAGGACTGACCGACTATAAGGTCATTCTGGACGAGTCGACAACAACGCCAGATCTTATCGATAGAAACATTCTTTACGCTAAGATCTTTGTCAAACCAGCAAGAGCAATTGAGTTTATTGCTATCGACTTTGTGATCACTGATAGTGGAGCATCTTTCGATGATTAATAATCTTAGCGACTATTTAAAATTAGAGATTAAGGAGACCTTTTAAAATGGCATTTTGGAATAATAGCGCAATCGAGCCTAAGAGAAAATT
>Ga0255048_10000061_pt1 | contig 72439 bp, 79 predicted proteins | sample JV7_2_2_MG_FD_183619 | JGI IMG/M metagenome (GOLD analysis project Ga0255048, IMG submission 183619) | Seawater microbial communities from Jervis Inlet, British Columbia, Canada - JV7_2_2 | ecosystem: Environmental > Aquatic > Marine > Inlet | place: Canada: British Columbia | collected 2016-10-06 | reverse complement strand
TCGTCGATGGCCAGTCCAAACAGCTTATCGCGTTCGAACTCGATGACCGTCATCGACCCCTCAACGGGGTCGCCAAAATGCGTATGACGACGGTTGAAGACTGTGCCGATACCAACAGCTCGGTCAGTTGCCAAGCTCAGCTGCATTTCCGAATCCCATCTCGGATGGCTCTGAAGATGATCGTCGGCGTAGAAGGTGAACACGTCAGAGATTGGGTGGTTGATCACCTCGGACAGTTCAATCTTCACCCCTCCTTGATCGAGGTAGATGAAACTAGTCCAGGTACGACGACTCCGGTGATGAGGGATTCATGAATGATCTTGCAGCCTCAGTCATGAGGGTGATCCGCTGAGCCAGAGTTAGGAATCAGCCAAGAAACGGTTGTCAGGATTGACTCTCGAGGGCTTCCGGTGCCGTTGTTGACAGCTTGGGATCTGATAGGTCCACCGCTATCTCCGTTTTGGGGAACCAGGAGACGACGGAAACAATCTCGTTGGCCTGGTATTCAACCTGCCGGCCATCCATGTCGACGAAGACATGAAGTTCGGAGAGTTCCGGCAGGAATCGGCCTCCCGCCGACGCGCCGAAGACGTAGGTGAGCCGCTGAGGCTCTTCCGCTCCGTGGATCATTACGGAGTACTCGCTGCCGCGTTTCCACTCCATGTCGAACTCAACGCTACTCGTTTCACACAGGTTGTGGCTGGGCCGCGAGTATCCGAAGTAGTTGGCTCAGCGTGGACGGTAAGGCTCTTCTAACTCGATGACGATGCCGCCTTCGCTAGCCGTGTCGAGGAGGTCGAGAGCAGCCCCGACAACGCGATTGTGAGTCTCGTGATCTCCGGGTGGCCCCAGAGGCCGACCCATTGGGTGGCGTGTCACCACGGTGCGGGGCAAACCCATCTCGTCGGCGACGTGTCTGAACGACCGAACGATCACTGTGACAGTCGGAAGACCTTCGGTTTCGGCTCTTCTGGCGATGTGTCCGACCGACACATGACAGACCGGTCAGACCGGCACCAGGAGGAGCGCCTCAATGCCCCGGTTCTTCCAACGATGTATCCACTCGTCCAGCTCGCTCTTGAGCCGACCTTGCGAACAGGCTCCGACAAAGGAATACATGGTGGGGGCAAGTCTCCCTATTCGGCCGTCCTCCTGAGCTTGTTCGAGGGGCAGTCTCGGCAGGGCAACCCCGGGATCATGAGACACCGACCGGATGTCGTATCCGGGATGACGAACCCGGAGTTCCGCGGCAGGAAGATCTTTGGGGATCTCGCTCAAAACCGGGACGGCCCGGAGGAAGTCGTCTATTCGGGTAATGGCCCAATCCTGTGTCATGTCATCCTGGTCGAGACCAGATTGGTCATCGCCCGCAACGAAGTGACCCGACGAGGTGACCAAACCGATCGACGTTTCACTCAGGGGCTTGGCGAGAGGAGTGAAGGGGCGGTCCTCATACACGTACGGTCTGTTTACGGTGGCTTTGGGCTGGTACCCCGTCACCTGCCACTCGTACACCAGGTCGATGAGCCGATCGGACGATGTGCCGTCGAAGAGCTCACCAACTTCTTGGAGAACTCTTCGGAGGAATTCTCCCGCCTCTTCGGAGCTGAGCCCTTTGAGAAACTTGAACGACAGATCGGTTCTGGACCCGTAGGAGAACGAGTTCTTGAAGTCCTCGAATGAGTCGGTGGGGCTATCTGTCGTCACTGCACCGTCTTCGAAGCGGAATCAAGCGTTGAGTAGGTAAAGAGTGACTGGGGTGTCAACATTCTTCAGGTTTCGCTCTCCGAGCAGAGTTGTCGACAGACCTTCCTTGTTCCTGATGTTGTCGTAGACAACCTTCGACATCCCGATCGCTCCGGGGTCGAGTTCGCCCTGGATTCGGGATGCGATGTTCACCCCGTCGCCATGTACGTCACCATCGGATTCGATTATCTCGCCGAGATGGATGCCTATCCGAATCTGATACCGGCCATCGTCGTCCACGGCGTCCTGGATCTCTCGAGCGCAGGCAACCGCACCCGACGCGGAATCGAAACTTGCGAGCATGCCGTCCCCGAGCTTCTTGAGGAGCCGACCGCCACTGCTAGCAAACGCTTTGCGGTGGATCTCGTCGTTGGCCTCGATGATCTGCAGGGTCGCCCCTTCGTCCTCACCCATCAGAGCTGTGAAGCCAACGATGTCGGAGAACATGATTGCTGCGAGTTTTCGCTCTTGCCTCGTGCTGCCCCTGACCCGAATGGCCTCATCTAGATAATGTCGTTTTCCGTTCTGCGAGTTCTGATACTCGTCCTTGGACAGGATGTTCTCTTCGAGTGCGAAGTCGGTGCGAAGAAGATTATCGACGAAGGCATCCAGTCGGTCCTCATCTCCAACCACGGCCTCGCGTAGAAAGTGAGTGTCGACATTGATGCACACCGCCCCGACGAGGCCGTAGTCGGGACGAAAAATAGGGACTGTGGTGCATTTGAACTGACGCGAACCGATGTTCAACTCGTAGTTGACCTTGTCTTCGCCGCGCTGATGTCGTGTCTTCAGGTCAAGGACGAGATTCGTTGCGCCACCGCCGATCGAGCGCCCCGTTACCGAGCCATTCTCGATCGCGACGAGGGATCGTGAGGGGTTGACAAGGTTGTGAAGGAGGATCTCGATTCCGGTGTTGGGGAAAGAGCGGCCGAACTGGTTGACGATGCGCTTGTAGTTCTCCAGGAAGATGTCGTTATCGTTGACGACGCCGTCCCCGTCATACGCCGCATAAAGCTCCTTGTAACTCTGGAGACGATCACTCGAAAACGTATCGCGAACGAGGTTCTGCTCACCGATGACTATGAGCTCGCGTGCCGCCTGTTCGTTACGCTCGTTGAGAAAGTAAGCAACCGCCTCATTGAACGCGTCAGCATGAAATTCGACGTGCCCTTCGGGGTTGACGACGAACGGATAGAAGTCGTACTCCTCGAGACGACGTCCGCCCTGACGCTCGACATCCATTGACGGTGAGGAAGCAGCCTTGCCCATGAGGTATGCGGTGACACCAACAGCGACAACGGCGACCACCACGACTGCGACTACGACGGGATCCACGCTGTCCAAGTTACACAATCCGGCACGCCTACGCCCGCTCGCCCCCGAGTAACGTATCTGCCGTGAAGAGACTCAGTATTGCCGCGGGCCCATTCACGTTCGAGGGTGTGTTTGAGTCCGAGAACGCGCCCGAGACTTGTGCATGGTTCTCGGCACAGCTGCCCTTCGAAAGCAAGGTGATACACGTCCGCTGGAGTGGTGAGGCGGTCTGGATTCCTCTGGGTGATCTGAAGACGGGTGTCGCCTTCGAGAACCACACCGTCCATCCCTCCCGTGGGGACATCCTCTTCTATCCAGGCGGAAAAAGTGAGGCGGAGATCCTCTTCGCCTACGGAAGCTCGTCCTTCGCCAGCAAGATGGGTGACCTTGCCGGGAACCACTTCATCACCATCGTGAAGGGCAGGGAGAACCTGACCGAATTCGGCGAACTCGTGCTCTGGCAGGGAGCCCAGGACATCGAGTTCTCTGCCCTCGATGGCTGATCGGACGCTACCGACCAGAGACAGGGGACGGGTTGGAGTTGGAGTACCGGTAGTCGCCAACGTTGACCTCGGAGTAGCCCGCTGATGGGAAACACCCTCCGACGGTGCCGGTGGCGTCCTCGAGGATCAGCCCGTCTGAGCCGAGGCTGATGATCTTCCCATCGCCCACACTGATACCGGTGTGGTAGTAGCCGGCACTGTTGTTGTAATCACCCCAGCGGAAAACACCTGTGATCACCGCTCCGCGCGGCGCATCTCCTTCCAAGGGTGTGGTGTTGGTACTGACGGCGTCAGGGAAACCCCAGTCGACGGAGTACTCGTCAACGAGGTGGGCCTCATCTTCGTCGCCTTCGATCCGCTGCCGGCCAAGCTGGTCGCTTGATATATAGGCGGCGAAATGGACGAACTCGTAACAAGCCAAAACGCGAGTCTGCATGAAGGTGTCGGTGTGGCTGGCTGTGGTGGTCACACTTCGCGGGTCTCCGCCGGCAGTGGACCAAGTGAACCACGGCTCGCCAAAGGTCTCTATGTGCCAGTGGTTGAACTGATAGAGGTCCAGAGCGACCGCGGCGATGTCGCCACTGCCCTTGCGCATCTCAAAGATTCGTTGAAGTCTCCGGGCTCGCTCCGCTTCGTCTTCACTCAGTCCGGTCTGATCGATTGCGAAAAGCAGAGACACACCGACCTTCCGAGCGTCGAGAGGGTCGCTGGCGACTGGCGCAGTCGTGGCTGCGGCCGTCGCCACGGTCTCTGTCGCGGTCGTCGAAGGCTCCGCGGTGGCATCGTCATCGCCACCGAGCGTCATCACTGCATCCACGAAGGCTTGCGCATTCTGCTCCTCCAGGCAGTCGTCATAGTCCTTCTTGGCCTTCTCCGCTTTCTCACAGGCTGCATCAGCGGCTTCTTTCGCCTTGGCGTGCCGGTCGCAGGCCTCCGCGGCCTTCGACTTGGCGGTGCCGATGTCTGTCTCGAGTTGCTCGCGTTCGGCGTTCTTCGCTTCTGTTCTCTGCCGCATCTCCTCGCGGAACTCAGGGGTGTTGGCACGCTCCCATGCCTGCTCGACGTCCTGAGCGCTGACGTTCCCCGCCTGATGCTCAGCCCAAAGTCTGCCAAGAGCGATCCTGCGCGCATGTTGGTCGCGTGAGGTGGTTCGTGTCTCCGGCTGCCCGGACAATTCGGCGGATGCCCCCTCGCCCTCGAAGGCCGGTGGCCATTCGGTTCGTAGATCTCGAAGACGCCGCTCGAGAGTCTTCTGCTTCTCGGTTTCCTCATCGCAATCCTCTTTGGCCTTCTTCTCCCTGGCGTTCTCCTCGTCACAAGCCTTCTGAGCCTCACTCCACGCGACGAGGTAGTCGGCGCATGGGTCTTTCTTGCCGACGATGAAGAGGCGGCCGCCAATGACGACGGCAATCAGGCCGATTAGGGCGAGAATCCACCATGGGAATCCTCCCGACTCGGTCTCCGTACCATCTGTCTGATCTCCGGTGGCCTCTTCGGTGGTGCTCGCGATAGTGGTGGTCGCCCCTGCACCCGATGCAGACTCGTCGATGGTTGTCGTGGTCGCTTCCGTTGTCGTTGTGGTCGGCGGCGGGGTTCCGCTACCCACGATGAGGGTGTCTGTAGGCGGTGCCGCAATCAGGGTTCCTGGAGTTCCGGTGGCAAATGTGACCAGCGATTTCGATGTCGGGCTGGAACCGAACGTGCCGTCGTGGATGTGCCCGGCGAAACCATATGTGATCCCATCTATGCCCATGGGAAACATGGTTGCCTCATCCACACCGACGATGATCATGTCGTTGTAGATGATGGCGAATCCGTTGAAGTCGATGTCGTTGAGCGAGCCGTCATCCTGCACGACGCTGAGATCGAAGCCCCACGGCTGGGGCCCGTAGGTGATGTAAGGGATCACAGACGCCCCACCCCAAGTGTCCTGGGGGAATTGGGAGAAGGGGCTCCATGTGGGCTTGCCAGGCACCCCAAATGGGAAAGACCAGTTCTGAAAGAGCTCCATCGGGTCTTCGATGGGGATTGGGCCACCCATCTGGGCCCACATCAGGGCGTAGTTGGTGTCGAGAAGCGGTCCACCCCGGGGTAGATAGAGCACTCCATCCATCACCTCGGGAGAGTCGGGGAAGGAAGGAATGGTCGACGGGTCGGTCCACGCTGCCCAAGTGACGCCTATCCGGGTGGGAAATCCCCAAGCCGCTTCTTCGGAGTCGATGGTTGCGGGGTCGAGATTTGCGGCAAACCGAAAGGAGGTGGCGTCTTCGACGTCGAGAGAACGATTGATGATCTCCATCGAGTCGTATTCGTTCAGACCGAGGTGGCCGAAGGCGTGGGTGAGGGTGTTGTCCATCTCCACACCGGCTCCGGCCAGGCCGGCCGGAACAATGATCAGCAACGCAAGCGTCATGGCGGTAGCGAAACGGGCTGCCTTGGACTTTGGGCGCGTGGACATGGAGTCCCCTCTCATTGCGGAAAAGGTGAAGCTAGTCGAGAGTGCTCATCCGGACCGGTGAGAGAGTCGAATGCTCTCGGGACAGCAAAAAACCGAGTACCAGGGGCACTCGGTTTTTCTGCTTCTAGAGCCGAATTAACGGCGAGGGCGTGCCTCGTTGACCACTAATTCGCGGCCTCCGATGTCGGACCCGTTGAGGGCCTCAATTGCTTCGTTTGCGGCCGAATCGGCCATTTCGACGAATCCGAAACCTCGGGACCTTCCGGTCTCGCGGTCGGTGATCACTCGGGCCGAATCGACCGAGCCATGCGGCTCGAACATTTGGCGAAGATCATCGTCGGATGTTGTGTAAGGCAGGTTGCCTACGAACAGATTCACAGTGTCTTCCTCTACAGCGGACGGGCGGCCGATCCATGCGACTACCCGCGCGACCCTAAGTCGCAGTTGAGAGGATAGCCCAACTGGAAGGCTTGATGTCCAGCAGACCTGCCGGCGTCGCAAACGAGTCGTTCATCCCGACACAAAGAACAACTCCCAGCGGTCAGGAACTCCCTTCAATTCGTGAACCCCTCGCTCTTGAAACTCTATTCCTGAGCCGGCGACGAGATCTTTGACAGTTCGGGACACGAGAACCTCGTCGGGACCTGCCAGGGCGGCGATCCTGGCCCCGATGTGAACTCCCAGTCCGGAGATGTCATCTGCGCCAACCTCGACTTCTCCGGTGTGGAGCCCGACCCTCACCCGCAGTCCCAGGTCGTGGACCGAATCTCGTATGGTGAGAGCGCAACGTATCGCCCTCGCTGGACCATCGAATAGTGCAAGAACGCCATCACCAGCAGTATCGATCAACCGTCCACGGTGCTTCGAGAGCTGCAGGTTGATGATCTGGTTGTGGCTGGCCAAGAGACGATTCCACCGGCTGTCACCCAGTTCCACGGCTTTGCCTGTCGAGTCGACGATGTCAGTGAACAAGATCGTGGCAAGAACACGACCAAGCTCAGAGCCCGATCGAGCGCCCGTTAGGAACTCTTCGATCTCGTCGACGATCTCATCCGAATTACCGACGAATGGAAGATGATCCCTGCCTTGGAGCTCGACAAAGCGAGCTCCTGGGATCCGCTCGGCCAAGTATTTGCCTTGACCGGCTCCCCGATAGGTGTCGCCCGCACGCTGAATCACCAGTGTGGGTACCGAAACCGATCCCAAGAGATCGCGCACATCGTCGTTGATATGGGCTCTTGCGTAGGCGACTGCGTTCCCCGGTGATGACGAGTAGCGCTCGAATCTGGCCCACCATTCCTGAAAGACAGCGTCTCCCGTCTGGCTGGGAGCTACCTGTTCGAGGAAGGTGCCTTGCCCCCACCGGTTCTCCAATTGGGCAAGGAACTGAGCGATCCACTCCGGATCCCGGCCCCATGAGTAGTCGTCCCTGCGTTGTGCCGAGGCATAGGCACCGTAGAGAACCAGAGCACTCACCTTTTCTGGGAAGCTCGCCGCGTACAGGATTGCCATTGGGGCGGCCTGAGAGGAACCGAAAATGGCTGTCTTGCTCGCCCCGACTCGATCGAGCACAGCGGTGAGGTCGTCCATCTGATCTTCGAGCAGAGGTAACTGCCCGGCACGGTCGGAGAGGCCCACGCCACGCATGTCGAGCATGATCAGTCGCGCAAACGAGGAGAGACGGGTCAAGAAACGTTCGTAAAGCGGGTGTTCCCACTGCAGCTCGATGTGGCTGAAGATCCCGGAGAGATATACAAGGTCCTGATTCGCGGTTCCGAGCGTTTGGTATGCGATGTGAATGTCGCCGCTCTTCACATAATTCGTCTCAGGCCCCACAGCTCAGAACCTACAGAGTCGAATCGGAGCGAGATGCCAGGGAGGGGATCTCTCTATTGGGACGACTCGTCGGCGGTTTCGCCGTGGCCGGCGTCCGATGCTGTTTCCTCGGTCGGTGCGAAACCCGGTCCGAACGTATCGCTCCACACGACTGTGGTGTAGAGCCAGAGCGCTGTGGCCATCAACAGGATCGGGAACGAGCGGGCGACCCATGGGTAACTCGACTCGCTGGCACCAAGCCAGCCACCAATCAGCGCGCCGATGGGGAGGGTTGCCCAGCCGATGGCCCGACTAGCGGTGATGACACGACCCAACATCGATTCTGCTGCGTAGTGCTGACGAATGGTCGCCAGGGGGATGTTGATCACAGAGACACCAAACATCCAACCCGCCTGGAGTGCCAACGCAAGAAGACCGTAGGTCGTGAACATCACGAGGAAAAGACCTACCCCGGCAACTCCCATCCCGATCACCAGAGCTCTTCCCAAACCCAACCTGCGCGTAATCCGTGGCGCAACGAGGGCGCCGACGACTCCACCCACACCCATGGCGAATAGCAGCACACCAACCTGGAACTCGGACTCGGCCATCAGAACGTCGAATGCCAGCACCACAAACGTCGCCTCGATGAAACCCATGACGAAGTTGGGAACGGCCGAGGCGATTGTGGTTATCCGAAGTCTCGGTTCGGCCCAGAGGTATCGAATCCCGTTGACGGCCTCGGTGAAGAAGGGGGCTCGCTCGTCTTCCAGACGGCGATGATGAGGAACACGCCCGACCCATTTCAGTGATATCGCCGACACCACGAAGGTGAGGCCATTGACAAATAACCCAAGCGCAGGCCCGGCGAATACGACAGCCATGATGCCTGCCACCAGGGGACCGAGGGCGAAGTTGGCCTGCTGGCTGGCAGCGACAAACGAGTTGGCGTCGGCCAAGCGCTCCTTCTTCACGAGCGAAGGAATCATGGAATACAGCGCACCATCAAAGAGAGTCGTCATCGACCCGATCACGAATGCCATCACGAACACCACGGAAGTTCCGTAGTTCCCCACTTCGGCGGCCAGGTAGAAGAAGGCGGAGGCGCGGAGAAGATCTGTGGCCACCATCACGGGCCGCAGGTGCCATCTATCGAGAAGAACGCCACTTACCAGGCCAAACAGAAAGGTGGGGGCAGTTTCCAGCGCGTATGCGATCGCGAAGTCCAACGTGTTCTTGGTTCCGGCGGCTTCCTGGATATGAAGGACCAGAAGCGGGATCGTCAGGAAGGCGATATAGGTGCCGAACTGACTGATCGTCTGGCCTACCCATAGTGCGGCGTAGCGGGGACCGAGCGACCGCATTGAAGTGACGGTGTTCACCTCTGGCACGATACCGCCGGGTAGCGCTCTGTCTACGGCTTGTTAGATTCACTTGGCAATGGCTGAGCCTCAGGAAATACCTCAGATCGCAACCGAGCTGATCGACATGTCGCGGGAGTACCTCCTGCAAGAAACGATCGAGCCGGCGAAGCGTCTAGGAAAGGTCGCCGGCATGGGTGTCGGGGGCGCAATGGCTCTGTCGCTCGGGGCGTTTCTGATGGCGTGGGCGCTGTACTACGGGTTGGTAGCCCTCTTTGCCGAAGTGGTGAATGACAGCCAATGGTGGGTAGTTCTCTCCCGGTTTCTCACCGCACTCGTGGCGGCGGGGGTCGCCGGGTTAATCGTTTGGAGGATGCAAAATGACGATCTCCCGGGATGACATAGAGGCCAAGGCCCTCGAACTTGTCGGCGCCGTTGACGACACCCGCCGCTCGGCTCAAGACAAGGCCATGCTCCTTGCTGTGGCCATTGGAGTGGTGGTAGTGACGGCCTTCGTCTTCGGGCGCAGGCGGGGGAGCCGCAACAAGACGGTCGTAGAGGTCTACCGCGTCTGACCCGACTTCTCGAAGCGTGAGAAGTCACGACCCAACGCGTCAGTCGTTGATGAATCGTACGATCTCGTCGCGTACTGCCTGTGGATTGCGTCTGACCCTCCGAGCGCTGAAGCGTCTTATCTGCCAACCGAGTTCCATGAGCATGTTCTGACGCACGAGATCGTTGTGGAGGCGGTCCGGCGACGAGTGGGCATCGAGTCCGTCGATCTCGACGATCTTCATCTTGCCGGGCCAACAGAAGTCCGGATAGGCATTTGAACCGTCCGGCAGGCGAACGCCCAACTGGGCGACCGGTGCCGGTACCGGGGCAGACCGAATCAGGTGCGCAACTTCGACCTCTGATGGACTCCCGGTGATGCCGTCATCGGCGAGAGCGAGGATCCGGCGAAGCCTCTTCGTACCTCGAACACCGCTGCCGCCCTGTTCAACAAGTAACCGGCCCACGGAGTCGACGGTGGTGAGGCGTTGTCGGAGCGCACTCATCAGAACCTTCTCGAGAAACAGATCCGGCAAATACCGCGCCAGGTCGAGAAGTGTTCGCTCCACCGATGTGGTTGGGATGCCTTCGACCAGGTCGCTCGGAAGCGGTCGTCTCGTTCGATGGAGCACGACCTGTCTCGGAATCGGCTTGTCGGAGTATGGAGCTGTCACCTCGACTATCCGGCCGCGTATCCCATCCAGGTTCCAGAGCAATCCTGCCGTCCGGTGTGAGGCAAGTGCGTCCACTCCGGCAGCCAAGACAGCGCCCCTCACTCTGGTGTGCCAGGTGAGCGGAGTGACGTTCAAGTAGTAGACGCCGGGGTGCAATTCCTCCCACCGCGCCGCATTGATCTGTCGTCGAATGATGTCATCCGTGCCGCCGAATTCGAGGACCGTCGCTCTATCGACAACCCCATGATTGGATCCGGCGTATTCACGGACTCTCCCCAAGTCCCACATGCGATCAACATGCCGGCGGGGTGTGACAAATAATCCTTGTGAAGATTCGCGCGGCCATAACCCGCGAAAATCTTCACAAAACGGATCTCGGGACGTTTAGCGGCGGGCCCGTTTCTTCGGTTTGATGATCTCGAGACGCGGATTCCCCGACTTCTTGTGATGGATCACGATGGCCGTTCCCTCGGGGACCGTCTGACGGTTGATCAGCTTCTTGCGTGGCTTGGTTCGCTGAAGATAGGCCAGGGCGCTCAAGGCCAAACCGAAGTAGAGATCGGTGCTGTCACCCTCTCGCAGGCCGCGCAGGGTGCGGTCGAAACCGACCTCCCTCGCGTCGGAACCTCCCCACATGCGACGCATGAACTTCTTCTTGTAGCTCGCCATCTTCTACCGTTGCCTTCGTCCCCAACCATATAGACACCATGCAAAACAAGAAAGCCGTGCAAATAGTCGTCTGGATTGTCGTGATCGGGATGGTCATCGGACTTCTCTTCTCGGTGATAGCCATCTTCTGATGGGTTTCGCCGAGGGGGACCCCGCCGTCCTCATCGACCCCAAGGGCCGGCACTTCTTGCTCAAGCTCGAAACAGGCCGCACATTCCAATATCACCAGGGCTCGGTCCCTCATGACACTCTGATCGGCGCCGAGGACGGCTCCTGGGTCGAGGCCTCGATCGGGACGATGCTCCTCGTTCTTCGCCCTCGCCTCGCCGACTACGTCCTGAAGATGAAACGGTCGGCACAGGTCGTCTACCCAAAGGACCTCGGGCCGATAGTCGTTTACGCCGACATCGGACCAGGGATGACCGTGGTCGAAGGGGGCACCGGCTCGGGGGCTCTCACACTCGGTCTTGCCCGGGCGGTGGGCCCCGATGGTCGGGTCATCAGCGTCGAGATTCGGGAGGATCACGCCGCCCATGCTCGCAAGGCCATCGAGCGCTGGCACGGCGAGATTCCGGAAAACATCACACTCCGATCCGGTGACGTTGCCGACGTGGTGACCGAGGTCGCTCCAGATCGAGTCGTTCTCGATCTCCCCGAGCCATGGCACGTTCTGGAGGCAGCATCAGTGCACCAGCCCTCCGGAGGAGTTCTGTGCGCTTACCTCCCGACTGTCCCCCAGGTGCAGACCACAGTCGAGCGGGCACGAGAGTTGGCAACGTTCGCCGAGATCGAAATCAAAGAGTTTCTTGTGCGGGATTGGAGCGTCTCGGGGCGATCGGTGCGCCCGGAGCACGCCATGGTCGGACACACAGGCTTCCTTGTTTTCATGCGGAAGACCGACCCGGCGCCGTGAACCGGGTTTCAAGGAACCCTGAGAAGTATGCGAACCCCTTCGTATACTGAGCGAAGGCGGACCTAGCCAGGAGGAAGCCGTGGAAGAAGGACGGACAAATGATGACGCCGCTCAACTCCGTCAGATCGTCGCGGCGCTCGAAGAGGAAATTGCCTATCTCCGCCGACGGGTCCGAGAGTCCCCTGGCAATCTCGACGAGCTCGAGTCTGAGCTTTCACGAGCCCGCGACCGGCTTGATCGTGCTGCCGCCCAGAACGACAAACTTTCCCATCTCCTAGAAGAGGCACGCGAGCAACTCGGTGTGCTCAGGGAAGAAGTGGAGAAGCTCACCTCTCCTCCTAACAACTTCGGAACCGTTCTCGGGGTCAGCGCAGACGGATCCGTTGATGTTCTGACCGGCTCCCGCAAACTCCGGGTGGCCGCCCAGCCAAGTGTTGAAGTCAAGAAGCTCCAGGTTGGTCAGGAGGTCCTGCTCAACGAGGCTTTCAACGTCATCGACGTCCGTTCCTTCGAGCCGGCGGGAGACGTTTTGAGAGTGAGGGAGACACTTGACGACGGCCGGGTGATGATCATTGCCCACGCCGACGAGGAGAAGGTTCTCCAACGCTCCGAGGCAATGGCAGATGTCTATCTCCGTGCCGGCGACTACGTCCGGATCGATTCGAAGACCAGTCTGATTCTGGAGAAGATGGAAAGACCGGAAATCGAAGAGCTCGTTCTCGAAGAGGTTCCCGACGTCACATATGCCGAAGTCGGCGGGCTGGCAGACCAGATAGAGCAGATCCGGGACACCGTCGAGCTTCCCTACATGCACAAGGACCTGTTCAAGGAGTATGAGCTGGAGCCGCCAAAGGGCATCCTCCTCTACGGACCGCCCGGGTGTGGCAAGACCCTGATTGCCAAGGCGGTCGCCAACAGCCTGGCCAAAAAGGTCTCCGAACGCACAGGTCGCCCGGACGTGCGCTCCTATTTCCTCAACATCAAAGGCCCTGAACTGCTCAACAAGTGGGTCGGTGAGACCGAGCGTCAGATTCGTCTCATCTTCCAGAGGGCGAAGGAGAAATCAGACGAAGGTGTTCCCGTCATCGTCTTCTTCGACGAGATGGATTCGTTGTTCCGCATCCGGGGCTCGGGTATCAGCTCCGACGTCGAGTCGACCATCGTGCCTCAGCTGTTGTCTGAGCTCGACGGTGTCGAAACGCTCAAGAACGTGATCGTCATCGGTGCATCGAACCGTGAAGACCTGATCGATCCGGCGATTCTTCGCCCCGGCCGGTTGGATGTGAAGATCAAGATCAACCGGCCCGACCCGGTTGCTGCCCGGGAGATCTTTCGGATCTACATCACCGACCAAACCCCGATCGATTCCGAGGAGTTGAGCTCGTTCGGTGGTTCTGTTGGAGATTTCATCGTTTCGTTGATCGATGACACGGTCACCGACATGTACGCCACAGAAAAGGAGAACGAGTTCCTCGAAGTGACGTATGCCAACGGTGATCGGGAGACGATGTACTTCAAGGACTTCGCCTCTGGTGCGATGATCGAGAACATCGTCCGGCGCGCCAAGAAGGACGCGATCAAGCGCCAAATTGCGGGCGGGCGAATCGGGATGCGCGACTCCGATCTGAAAGCGGCGATCAACCAGGAGTTCCGCGAGCACGAGGATCTGCCAAACACGACGAACCCGGATGACTGGGCCAAGATCTCCGGCAAGAAGGGCGAGCGCATCGTCTATATCAGAACGCTTGTCGGGGGAGACGAGGAGAGTCGGCTCATCGAAAAGGTCTCCGGCGGCCAGTACCTGTAATGGCAATTCACAAGGTGCTCGGTACCGAGACCGAGTATGGAATCGTCGTCAGGGGTGACCCCGGGTTCAACCCCGCGGTGGCTTCGTCCCTCGTCGTCAACAGCTACCCGGGAACCAGGGTCAAGGTCCAATGGTCCTATGAGGAGGAGTCTCCGGGTCGTGACGCCCGGGGGTTCGGTCACGACACCTATGGGTTGATCGAATCGGAAGGGGCCGTTGTCAACTCCGTCCTGGCCAACGGTGCCCGCCTCTATGTCGACCATGCCCACCCCGAATACTCCAGTCCCGAGTCTTACGATCCGCTCGAGGCGGCTCTCTATGACAAGGCGGGGGAGCGAGTGATGCACCAAGCCGCGGTCGTCGCTACCGAGATGTCCGGGCGCCAGGTTTCGTTGTACAAGAACAACTCCGACGGCAAGGGCAACTCCTATGGGGCCCATGAGAACTATCTCCTGTCGCGTGAAACGCCGTTTGGCGATGTGATCAGGTACGCGATTCCTTTCATGGTGACCCGTCAGATCCTCACGGGCGCCGGAAAGGTGGGTAGGGAGAACGACCGACCCGAAGTCGATTTTCAGATCACCCAGCGCGCCGATTTCTTCGAGGAGCAGGTCGGCCTGGAGACGACGCTCAAGCGCCCGATCATCAACACCAGAGACGAGCCTCATGGCGATCCGGCCCTCTACAGACGTCTCCACGTGATTATCGGGGACGCCAATCTCTCCGAAGTTCAGAACTTCCTGAAGCTGGGCACGACTGCATTGATGCTCGCCGCCCTCGAAGACGGAGCCATTCCCGACCCACTTGACCTATCCGACCCGGTCGAAGCCTGCTGGCAGATCAGTCACGACCTCTCGCTGGGCAAACCCATCCAACTCGATGGTGGAGGCTCGGCCACGGCCCTCGAACTCCAGGGCCGATACCTCGAATGGTTCGCCAAGTATGTCGAAAAGGAACTTGACGAGCCGGTATGGAACCAGCTCATCGAGGAGTGGGAGCGTACCCTTTCGCTACTCGAGACCGATCCGATGCAACTGGCCGACACGCTTGACTGGGTGGCCAAGAGACGCCTCTTTGATGGTTTTGTGGCACGTGATGGGCTGGAGTGGTCGGACACCAAGCTGAGAGCGCTCGATCTCCAGTATCACGATGTCGATCCGGAGAAGGGTCTGTACAACAGGCTGGTCGCCAGGGGCGCGATGCGCACCCTTTTTACCGATCAACAAATCGAAGATGCCGTCTCGAACCCGCCGCAACGGACGCGCGCCTATTTTCGGGGGCGCTGCGTATCGAAGTTTTCCGGCTCACTGGTGGCTGCCAACTGGGATTCGCTGGTGTTTGACGTCGGCGAATCACATCTCAAACGTGTTCCTATGATGGAACCACTGAGAGGTGACGCCGCGCGAGTCGGCGCTGTTCTGGACGAGGCTGAAGACGCAGCAGACCTGCTCCGACGTTTAGAAGGATGAGATAGATGACAGACCGAGAACGATCCAAATCGAGAGATAAGGGCGAGGACCAAGCCGAGGAGACAGCCGAAACGGCGGTGGAAACCGATACCGACATGGAGGTTCTCGACGATCTCTTGGACGAGATTGACGAGGTTCTCGAGGAGAACGCAGAGGAATTCGTCAAGAACTACGTCCAAAAGGGTGGCCAGTGATCGAGCGACCGATGGGGCCGTTGCCCCTCGATGTGCCGGTACCCGGGGCCAGCTTCAGTGATCTTCTGGACCTTGTCGGAGCTTCCCCGACCTTCTCTGTTCCCGAAGGCGCCAATGTCCCGTCCGCGCCGGAAGGCACCACGGTGCTTGCCCTCCGCTACCACCACGGAGTGGTGATGGCGGGCGATCGGCGGGCCACAGAGGGCAATCTCGTCGCCCATCGTCGCATCCAGAAGGTGTTTCAAGCCGACCACTATTCGGCCGTGGCAATCGCCGGTACGGCCGGTTTGGCTATCGACATGGTCAAGCTCTTTCAGGTCGAGCTGGAGCATTACGAGAAAATCGAGGGAATCAGACTTTCCCTCGAAGGCAAGGCCTCCTTTCTCGCCCGTTTGGTCCGGGGCCAGCTTCCGATGGCGTTCCAGGGTCTTGTCGTCGTGCCGTTGTTTGCCGGGTATGACGAGCGTCTCGAGTTTGGCCGGGTGTACAGCTTTGACATCGTGGGAGGCCGTTACGAGGAGATCGATTTCGGGAGCACCGGTTCTGGCTCACGTTTGGCCCGCTCGTATCTCCGGACCACCTACGAAGACGAAATGACCGGGGACGACGCGGCCGCACTCGCCGTCCAGGCGCTGGTCTCGGCTTCACAGGAGGACACGGCCACCGGAGGCCCTGATCTCAGACGGGGAATCTTCCCGAATGTCGTGCGGATCAATTCGGACGGTGTCGAGGAGCTTCCAGACGATGTGATTGCTCCGATCGCCGAGTCGGCCATGGAAACGATCCGATGACAGTTCCCTTTTACGTCGCGCCCGAGCAACTCGTCCGAGACAAGGCGGAGTTCGCCCGGAAGGGCATCGCCCGAGGCAGGTCCATCGTCGCGGTCGACTACAGCGGAGGCCTTCTGCTCCTCGGAGAGAATCCTTCGACAGCCCTGCACAAGATCTCTGAGGTATACGACCGGATCGCCTTCGCCGGCGTCGGGAAGTACAACGAGTTCGAGACCCTGCGCAAAGCGGGCATCCGTCAGGCTGATTTGATGGGTTATCTCTACTCCAGAGATGATGTAACCGCGATGGGTCTGGCGACAGCGTTCGCACAAACCCTCGGCATGATCTTCACTCGTGACCCCAAGCCCTTCGAGGTTGAGGTGCTGATCGCTGAGATTTCGGAGGACAACGGCGAGCATCGCCTTTTCAGGATCAGCTACGACGGGACGCTCTACGACGAGCGCAACTTCGTGGCCATCGGCGGAAAGGCCGAGCAGCTCACGGAGGCCCTCGAAGAGCTGTGGCACGAGGGCATCAGCCTCGAAGAGGCTTTTGCTGCCGGTGTCGAGGCCTTTCGACGCGCCGAGGATAGAGAGTCGGAGGGCTGGGAAGCCGCGGTTCTCGAGGACACCAACGGAAGACGAGCTTTCCGTCGTCTCGACGTGGAACAGTTCATCGGGAAGTGATCACCGAGCCTCGGGCTCTTCCGCCCGAGAACACCAATCCGGTTTAGCCTGGCTTCGTGGAACGCAGGGTCTTCGGTATAGAGAACGAATATGGAGTCACCTGCACCTTGCGTGGTCAGCGTCGGCTCAGTCCCGACGAAGTCGCCCGATATCTCTTTCGGCGGGTCGTGTCGTGGGGACGCTCTTCAAACGTATTCTTGGAGAACGGGGCGAGGCTGTACCTGGATGTCGGATCCCACCCCGAATATGCAACCCCCGAGTGCGACAGCATCGAGGATGTCGTTGCCCACGACAAGGCAGGAGAGCGAATCCTCGAGGGCCTCGTCACCGGTGCCGAAGAGCGCCTCGAGGAGGAGGGCATCAGAGGCGAGATTTATGTCTTCAAGAACAACACCGACAGTGCGGGCAACTCATACGGCTGTCATGAGAATTATCTGGTCAGCAGACACAAGGACTTCCATCGCACGGTCGACGTTCTCATCCCCTTCCTGGTCACACGTCAGATCTTCCTGGGTGCCGGGAAGCTGACCCAGACGCCCCGGGGCACCGCGTTTTCGATTGCTCAGCGTGCCGATCACATCTGGGAGGGCGTGTCATCTGCGACAACCCGATCCAGGCCCATCATCAACACCCGTGACGAGCCGCACGCCGACGCAGAAAAATACCGGCGTCTCCACGTCATAGCCGGTGACTCCAACATGAGCGAGTATGCGACGTTCGTCAAGATCGGCACGATGGTCGCGTTGCTCCAGATGATCGAGCGCGACGTGATCTTCCGCGACCTGACCCTGGAAAATCCGATCCGCGCCATACGTGAGGTATCCCACGACATGACATGCTCGCGAAAGATCAAACTCGCCAACGGACGAGAGTTGAGTGCGCTTGATATCCAGTGGGAGTACCTCGACCGTGTCATGCGGTTCTCCCGCAGCCCGGGGTTCCCGCCCGAGGTCCAGCGTGCCATCGACCGCTGGGAGCATCTCCTGACCGGGTTGGAAAAGGACCCGATGACCCTCCACAGGGAGGTCGACTGGGTCATGAAGTATCGGCTCCTGGAGAGATACTCAGACATCCGAAGTCTTTCCATGTCGGATCCGCGCATATCGATGATGGATCTCGCCTATCACGATGTGGACAGGAGTCGCGGCCTCTACTACATGCTCGAGAACAAGGGTCTCACCGATCGAGTCGTCACCGATGAAAGAGTGGCCGACGCCGTCGTCAAGGCTCCCCAGACCACTCGAGCGAAGCTTCGGGGAGCTTTCATCAAGGCGGCAAAGGCGCACAAGAGAGACTTCACCGTCGACTGGGTTCATCTCAAGCTCAACGATCAGGCTCAACGCACGGTCATGTGCAAGGATCCTTTCAAGTCCGAAGACGAGCGGGTGGACAAGCTCATAGAGAGCCTTTGATCGAGAGAACGTCGAGTACCCGGTAATGCAGAACGTTGTCGAGCGTGTTCTCAATCTTCTGATCTACTTGCTGGAGTCGCCGAATCCGGTGACCGCCGATGACGTCCGTCGCACGGTGCTCGGTTACGACGGCCAGACCGACGAGGCGTTTCACCGAATGTTCGAGAGAGACAAGGACGTCCTGAGAAAACTGGGTGTTCCTCTCAGTCGTCAGGCTCTGGACGCATGGGAGGTCGACTACGGCTACACGGTTGACCCCGACGAGTACGCCGTCCCGGATCCTGGACTCAGCGAAGAGGAGAGGGTGGCTTTGTCGGTGGCGGCAAGAATGGTGCGGTTGGGAGGCTCACACGCCGGCCTGGATGCTCTTCTCAAACTTGGCGGGATTGAGCGAAGTGTGGGGCTCGAGCCACTTGGCGCCGACCTCGGTGCCGAAGCGGAGGTTCTCGGGTCTCTGTTTGGGGCCATCACAGAGCGCCGGGCCGTCAAGTTCGATTATCGGGCCAGCGAACGCCAACTCGATCCCTATGGCATCGCCCACCGACGGGGCCATTGGTATCTGGTCGGCGCGGGAGCTGAGGGCGAGAGGATCTATCGGGTAGACAGGATCGGCAAGCTCACCGTCTCCGAGAAGACCGGAACGTTTGCAAAGCCGAAGGGTTTTGACGTGAGGTCACTCATGGACGGACAACCCTGGGAGGCCGGCTCCGACCCTGAGGTCGAGGCAACGATTCGCTTCGACTCCGAGGTTGCGTGGTGGGCGGCCCGAACCCTCGGGCTCGAAAGACCCGAGGCCGAACTGGTGGCCACAGTGCCGGTCGCCAACCGCGATGCCCTCGTCGGATGGGTGCTCAGCTTTGGTGATGCGGCCGAGGTGCTGGATCCACCTGAGATTCGAGAAGAGATCCGCACTCGTGTTGAGGCTGCGATGGAGAAGCTCCCATGACCTCATTGCGAACCGTTTCCCGTCTGTCGCGCATCCTGGCTCTGATTCCCTATGTGCTGGAGAAGGAGTCCGCTGATGTCAGTGAGATCCTCGGCCGCTTCGACTATTCCGAAGAACAACTCACCCGTGACCTCAACACCGTCTTCGTGTGTGGGCTCCCCGGATACGGACCGGGAGACCTCATGGAGGCCTATATCGACGAGGACGAGGTAATCATCGACGCGGCCGACTACTTCACGCGCGCACCGCGGTTGACATCGACCGAGACCCTCGGGTTGCTGGCCGCGGGGATGACGGTCATTGGAATGGGGGAGGGGACACCCGCTCTGGAGTCGGCTGTGCGAAAACTGACCAAGGCGGTCATGCCGGAGGCCTCTTCGGCTCTTGTCGTCGACGTGGTGGACGAGTCTGAAAACGTCGGCGTCCTCCGCAGTGCCGCCGCCGAGCGAAAGGTGGTGCAGATCACCTACCGCTCCGTTGGTAAAGAAGAAACCACCAACCGAGACGTAGAGCCCTGGACTGTCTTCACCACCCTGGGCCGCTGGTATGTCATGGGACATTGCCGCCTCGTCGACGGCGAGCGCACCTTCCGTGTCGACCGTATTCGAGACCTCGAGGTGACCGACGAGACATTCGAGCGTCCCCAGCGTGTCCCGGAACCGGGAGTCGGCTACACGGCTTCTGAGGACGATGTGGTGTGCACTATCGATCTCTACGCGAAGGCACTTTGGGTCCTCGAGTACTACCCGGTCGAGGTTCTCCGTCAGAGCGGCCGCTCCACGAGGATCCGGTTTTCGGCGCCGGACGCCGAAGTGCCCGCTCGCTTGCTCCTCCGTCTCGGGCAGGACGCCAAGCTGGTGAAAGGTCTCGAAGTCGCCGAGCGTGTGGAGGATCTGGGAGGCCGTCTCCTCGCCGCCTACCGATAGGGGTCGTTGGACCTACGACACGGGTCTTCAGTCTCACCCAACGAGTGCCGATCAAGAGGACACGAATGGGTGACCGGAGACCAGAGATGACCACCATCAAGACGACATGCAGCAGATGCGGTGACATACACCTGACACCAGACGATGTGGCGTTGGAGCTACATCCCGGTGGCAGGGAAGGTGACTACCGCTTCAAATGCCCGACCTGCACATCCATGCAACGTCGGCCGGCGAACTCCCGTGTCGTCAGCGTGCTCCTCGCCACCGGGGTGCAGTTCGAAGTCATCAACACCGATCCGATCACCGAGCGGGAGATCGAAGCTTTCTCCGCCGCCCTCGAAACGGAGCCGGATCCGCTTCGTCTGCTGGCCGGCTGACCTGGCTCACCTCCAAGAGATGTCGACGGGTGCCAAGGGCAGGGTGCTCCTCGACTTGAGGGTGGCGGCTCGGGGGAGTCGCCGCCTTCTCCTGTATCGCGACTCAAAGCCTTAATGTTCACTCCATGCTTCAGGGCGGCGAGATCATCATCATTGCGATCCTGGCACTGGTCGTGCTGGGTCCAAGGCGTCTACCGGAGTTGGCGCGCAAGATTGGGGGGTGGACCGCGGAGCTTCGTGCGGCGGCAAGAGAGATCTCCCGGGGGCTCGAATCGGAAGTCGCCGACCTCAAGGCGGTGGGAGAGGAGCTCAAGGCCCCGCTCGATGAGTTGAAGCAACCCCTCAAGGACATCCAACGAGATGTCAAGTCGGCGGACCCACGGGGTCTCGACTGGAAGGGACCGAAACCTGTGTCCGGCCCCACGCCCGAGGATGCCATGGCCGACCTCGAAGAACTGGAGAGGACCCCGGATTCCGACGAGGAAGCTGAGTGAGCGACGCCGAGCCACAGTCGATCCTCACCCATCTCGACGAATTGCGATGGCGCGTCGTGAAGATGGCGATTGCCATCCTGGTCGGGGCAATTGTCGCCTTCGTCTTCGCCGACCAGTTGCGCAACATCCTGGAAGCACCCTTTGAGAAAGCCGCGCCGGAGTCCTCTCTCCAGAGTCTCGCCGCCACCGAGCAGTGGGGGGTGCTGATGCGGATTGGACTGTTCGGCGGCGTGATCCTGGCGAGTCCCGTGATTCTCTTCCAGCTGTGGGGGTTCGTTAACCCGGCTCTCACCTCGAGAGAGCGCAAGTGGGCGATCCCCGTTGTGATGGCGCTTGCCACCCTCTTCGTCGGTGGGGTCTTCTTTGGTTACTGGGCGCTTCCCCGGGGTCTGGCGTTCCTGCTCGATATCTTCCCCGATGTGGATAACAATCTCCGGGTGGGCGATTACTACTCGTTCACCTTGAGATTCCTGCTCGCGTTCGGTCTTGCCTTCTTGTATCCGGTGTTTCTGTTTGCGGCCGCCGCGGCCGGAGTTGTGACGTCGCAACAGTTGGGCCGCGGACGACGGTGGGCCGTCCTCATCGTGGTGACGGGGGCCGCGCTGATCACACCCAGTGGTGACGCCTTTACCCTGATGCTCCTGTCGGTGCCGCTCTACCTGATGTATGAGATCACCTACTGGCTGGTTCGTTTCGTCCTCAAGAAATGAGCGACGCGACGCTGGCCGAGTTCTGGGAACGGATCGAGTTCACTCCCGACGAATTCCAACTGGACGCGGGCAAGGCCATAAGCGACGGATCCTCGGTGGTGGTCACCGCACCAACCGGGGCCGGCAAAACCCTCGTTGCAGAGGCCGCCATCCATCTAGCTCTCGATAGAGGCAAACGCTCCTTCTACACCACGCCGATAAAGGCATTGTCGAACCAGAAGTTCGCCGACTTTTCAGACGAATACGGTTCCGATCGGGTTGGGCTCCTCACCGGCGACAACGTGATCAACCCGAAGGCTCCGGTGATCGTGGCGACCCTCGAGGTCCTCCGAAACATGATCTACGCGGACGCAAGCCAACTTCACGACGTGGCCTTTGTCGTGCTCGACGAGGCTCACTATCTACAGGATCGCACCAGGGGGGCCGCCTGGGAAGAGGTGATCATCCATTGTCCCCGTCACGTCCAATTCGTCTGCCTGTCGGCAACCATCTCCAACAATCAGCAGTTTGCAGACTGGGTCGGCGAGAGACGAGGGTCCACCCGTCTGATCTCGACAGATGTCCGACCCGTGCCTCTCGAATCGATGTACATGCTCAAGGATCGCATGGGGTCACATGCGCTTCACCTCCTGCCCACATTCGTGGCCAGGGATGGGCGACGTCGTACCAATCCGCGATTGGAGCAGATGCTCGGCCTCGAGCGAGGTAGAAAGCGTCGCTTCAAGACACCCAACCGGGACGAGACGGTCGAGGCCCTTGCCTCCGAGGACATGCTCCCTGTCATCTACTTCATCTTCTCTCGCGCCGGCTGTGACGCCGCAGCAAACCATCTCGTCGAAGCGCGATTGAGACTGACCAACTCCGAAGAGAGGCAGGCCATCCGCGAAATCGCCGAGGAGCGGACCGCTCATCTCGGCGACGACGACCTCGACGTCCTCGGCTACGACCGTTGGATGGTTGGCCTCGAGGCCGGGGTTGCCTCGCATCACGCCGGCCTGGTCCCTGCTTTCAAGGAAGCCGTCGAGGATTTGTTCGGACTGGGATATCTCAAGGTGGTCTTTGCCACCGAGACTCTTGCTCTTGGAATCAACATGCCGGCTCGCTCCGTTGTCATCGAGAATCTCTCCAAGTTCAACGGGGAGAATCATGAGCTTCTTCGGCCGGGGGACTACACACAGTTGACCGGCAGGGCGGGCCGAAGGGGCATCGACATCGAGGGCTTTGGAGTGTTGCTGCATTCGTCGTTCGTCCGCTTCAGCCAGGTGACCGAGATTGCCTCCAGCGGAGCTCACGCGCTCAGATCCAGCTTTCGTCCCACGTACAACATGACGGCCAATCTCATTGCCAACTACCGAGAGGACGAGGCAAAAGCACTTCTCGAAGCCTCGTTTGCCGCCTTCCAACGGGAGGACGATCGGGCCGATGCCGGAGACGCCATCGTTGCGCTCGAGCATCAGTTGGCGAACGAGGAGTCCCAGGCCGAGTGTGATCGGGGGTCGGTGGAGGAGTACTTGGCCCTGATCGAGGCGCTCGACCCGAAACAGCACAACGACGGGATCGCTGCGACATTGAACACGGGCGACGTGTTTGACATCGTCGGGGGCTCTCGCGATGGCCGCTACGCGGTGCTCAAGAGACTTGCGCGAAAGAGTGGCAGTGCCCGTTACCTCGTTCTCTCCACCTCGGGTCGGGTCTCAACGGTTGGCTCCCGGGAGATCCCGAGTGCCAGTCGCCGGGCGGGCAAGCTCAATCTGCCAACGCCATTCAGACCTCGTGAGCGACGGTTCGTCCAGGAAACGCTGAGACGCTTGAGAAAAGTCCCGCCGGTGACCTCTGACCGGTCGCCACAGAGAAAGATGTTGGTTGAACACCCCGTCGCAGAATGTCCCGACGCGGGCCGGCATCTGGCGGCGATGAGACGCGCCAATCGAATCAGACGCCGCCTCAGCCAGCACAGGGCGTTACGTCGAAGTTCGGGATTCGGGCTTGTCGAAGAGTTCGGAGCGATCCGCCATCTCCTCGAAGAGCTCGATTACACCGAGGGCTGGTCTCTGACGGGAAGAGGAGAGCGGCTCCGAAAGATCTACAACGAGACCGACCTGCTTCTGGCCGAGGCGGTGGAGAGGGGTCTTCTCTATGGGCTCGAACCCCCTGAGCTTGCGTCCCTACTGTCGGCGTTCGTCTACGAGCCACGGACAGATCAGGCATCGGCTCCGGAGTGGCCCACCCAGGAGTTGGCCGCCCGATGGTCAGACATCGAGACGCTCTGGAAGGACCTCACCAAGCGTGAGCAGGATCTGCGGCTTTCGCCAACCAGACGCCCGGACCCTGGTTTTGGCATCCTGGCCTATCGTTGGGCCGGTGAGGTGGCTTTCGATGACCTTCCGACACACGGCATGGCGCCGGGAGATTTCGTGCGTGTCTCCCGCCAGCTAGCGGATCTGCTCCGCCAGATCAGAGATGGAGTCTCCGAGCTTCGCGAGGAGGCCACCATCGCGCTCAGTTCCGTAGACCGGGGAGTCGTGGCGGCCCAAGGAGTTGGCTGATGCGCAGATGGCTCGTGATCGTGAATCAGGCGGCCGGTCGCAAGGCGGTACAGGCCGAGCAGATACAGGATGTCTTGAAAGCCGCTTCGGTCGACGCCGATATGGTGGTGCCCGAGTCCCCGGCCGAAGTGGAACAGGTCCTGAAAACTGCCGCCTCCGACGGGAGGACCCACTTTGCCCTGGCTGGAGGTGACGGCAGTGTCAACCTCGCCGTGAATGTCCTCCTGAACCTCGATCTCGATGGGCCCCCCACTATCGGGATTCTTCCGGTCGGCACCGGCTGTGACCTGCTTCGCACCTTTGGGCTTCCTCAGGAGTTGGGGGCAGCGGCCCAGCACCTTGGCACCGAAGAGACATACGCCATCGACGTCGTGACGCTGGAGGGCACCTGGGGTCGACGATATTTCGTCAACGTCGCCCAGGTCGGGGCGGGGGCCGCAGCCGCCGAGACCGCGCCCAAGATCACCCGCAAACTGGGAGTACTCCGGTATCCGCTGGCGTTCGGAATTCGTCTGCCCCGATTTCCCATGGCGAATGTGACTGTCACAACAGAGCGTCGCACTTATGAATCAGAGGCTCTTGCAGTGATCATGGCAAACGCGCAGTTCTTCGCAGGCGGATGGAACGTTGCGCCCAAGGCGACCTTGGTAGACGGCATTCTTGACATTCAGATTATCAGCGCCAGCAAGGCTCGGGCCCCCGCCATAGTGCCGAAAGTGATCAAAGGAACCCATCTTGGGGACCCCGCCGTTCGGCGCTTCACGGCCGCTGAGTTCAGAATCGAGACCGAGCCAAGGTGGCCCCTCGAAGCAGATGGAGACCTGGTCGGGAATACGACAGTCTCGGGTCGGGTTGTTCCCGCCGCGATACACCTCAAAATCTGATCGAGGTTGTCTTATACTCCCGCGCCGTCGGGACCAACCCCCGCATGGAAATGGCACAAAAGAAAACCGCGGACATCACAAAGGAGAAAGTCTCCGACATCGAGGAGACCACTGACGCCGACGAAGTCGAATCCGAAGACGGGGAGCTCGAGGATGACGCTTTCGAGGACGAGGCCACTCCGGACGAGTCAGACGACGACGACGAGTCAGACGACGACCACGATGAGGAAACGGTCGAAGCCCTCGAAGAGCTGGAGTCAGAAGAGTTGAAGCTGACCGAGGATGAGGAGAGCGAAGCGTTACTGGTTGACGAGGTCAAAGAGCTTCGGGCCATGCGACGTGAAGAATTGACGATGAATGTCGACGCCCAGGGTCAGAAGCCCGACGAATTCGTGTGCCAGTCGTGCTTTATGGTGAAGCGGATGAGTCAGATGGCCAACAAGCGCAAAATGATCTGCCAGGACTGTGTCGCCTGAGCGGGTCACGGTCGTCGTACCTACCTACAACGAGCGCGAGAATCTTTCCGATCTGACCGAAGCCGTTACCGATCTCGGCTACGAGGTTCTCGTGGTCGACGATGCCTCCCCCGACGGAACGGGTGAGATCGCCGATGCGTTGAGCCGGGATAACCATCGGATATCGGTTCTGCACCGCACAGCGAAAGAGGGACTCGGTCCCGCCTATGCCGCAGCGTTTGATCATCTCCTCGAGGGCGACGCTGAGGTAGTGATTGAGATGGACGCCGACTTCAGTCATGATCCGGCCGACCTCCCTCGATTGGTCGCCGCAATCGAAGAGGGCGCCGAACTGGCGATCGGCTCCCGCTATGTGCCCGGAGGCTCCACACCCGATTGGCCGGCTCATCGGCGTTTCATCTCCCGGGCCGGAAATCTCTACGCGAGGGTGATGCTGGGCACACCGATCCATGACGCTACCGCCGGTTTCAGGGCTTTTACCCGCGCAGCTCTAACCCGTCTGCCATATCGGGAGGCCGAGGCTTCGGGTTATGGCTTTCAGGTTGAGATGGCCTGGCGGGCACACCAACTCGGTCTGTCCATCGTCGAAGTGCCGATCAGCTTCAAGGATCGAACGCGGGGAACGTCCAAGATGGGTCTGAGAATCGTCGGCGAGGCCATGTGGCTCGTGACGATCTGGGGGCTGGGACGGCTCTGGCAGGCACTACCGTTCACCCGTAGATGAGAGTCGCGGCAAGGGAAGCATCCCCAGACGACATCGACGTTCTCGTCAGTCTCTATAGATCACTCGAGGACGAGATGGTGGGTCTTCACTCAATGTGGCCTCTGGCCGACGGGCTTGTCCAGCCGATCGAGGAGTCTTTTGCCGAAGCACTCCGCCATCCCGAGGTCATCGTCTTGATCGGAGCAATCGATGACGTTCCTTTCGGGTTTCTGTTGGCCCGGGTGGAGACTCTGTTGGACCAGGCAGGGGACGAGAGAATTGGGTCGATACGTCTGATCTTCGTGGACCATGAGGCAAGAGAGGTCGCCGTGGGTGAGGGGATGAGAGACATGGCCATCGAGATGCTTCGTGAACGGGGGATCACCAAGTTCGACGCTCACGTTCTCCCCGGCCATCGTCTTGCCAAGAACTTCTTCGAGGCGGGCGGATTCAGCGCCAGGTCAATCGTGATGCATCACGACGACAACCGTGAGTGAGGTTCCGCTCATCGGGGTTGGTGTCGTCATCATGGAGAAGGGGCGTCTCCTCTTGATAAAGAGGGGAAACGAGCCCGGAAAAGGCCTTTGGGCAGTCCCGGGAGGGAAGGTGCGCATCGGCGAGACCCTCAAAGCCGCGGCACGGCGTGAAGCGTCCGAAGAGACCGGTCTGGACGTCGATGTCGGAGAGATCGCCTGGGTTGGAGAGCACATCACCGACACACATCACATCGTCCTGATCGACTTCTACGCGACCGCGACGGGCGGCTACTTGGCCGCGTCCGATGATGCGGATGAGGCTGAGTGGGTGGAATTGGACATGGTGGACTCCTATCCGCTAACACCGACCATGCACGACCTAATAGAGGGACTGAGGCAATGAGCTCACAAGTCATCACGCTCCTACAAACTCTGATCCAGAACGCTTGTGTGAACGACGGAACACGGGATTCTGGCCAGGAGCACCGTTCCGTGGAGACGCTGTTGGAGTACTTCGGAGTCGCAGGGGAGATCTTCGAGCCCGTACCAGGACGTCAATCGCTGATCTACAGGATCAGCGGAACCGACCCCGACGCTCCATCGTTGGCGTTCGTGCCACACCTCGACGTTGTGCCTGTCGAACCCAGCGGATGGAGCCAGGATCCTTTTGGTGGTGAGATCATCGACGGCTTCGTATACGGCCGGGGAGCGATCGACATGCTCAATGTCACCGCTGCCATGTCGGCTGCTGTGCGTCCCTATTTGACAGGTGAAATCCAGCCGAGAGGTGACCTTATCTTCATTGCAGTGGCCGATGAGGAAGGTGGGGGAAGATTCGGGGCCTCGGCCCTGGTCGAGGAGCGCTGGGACCTGGTCCGGGCCGATTACTTGCTGACCGAGGTCGCCTATCCAGCCCCGTCCTATGCCGCAGAAGCGCTCGTCCCGGTGGCCATCGGAGAGAAGGGGGCCTTTTGGTCGACATTGACGGCAACGGGCACCCCCGGACATGGCTCGGCGCCATACCAATCAGACAACGCATTGCGGAAAATGGTCGAAGCTCTTCAGGGTCTCTTCGAGTCGGACACCCCGGTGTCGATCAGCCCGGAATGGGAGAACTTCTTGAGCGCCCTGGCATTGGAGGATGACATGAAGGAAGCTCTGACCGATCCCGATCGAGTGGACGAGGCGATTGACAGACTGGCGGTGACCGACCCGCTCTTCGCGAGATACGTGCACGCTGTCACCCATCTGACGGTGTCACCCAACATGTTGGACGCCGGTATGAAGGCAAACATCATCGCCGACGGGGCCAAAGCGTCGGTCGACATACGCGCACTTCCCGGTATGGACCGAGACTTCGTCGATTCGTACTTGTTCAAGGCAATGGGCAACGCCCGAGATGACATCGAAATCGCGCCTCAGATGGACAAGGAGTCCACCATCAGCCCGATCGGAAACCCCCTGTGGGATGCGATAGCCAACGGGGTAGAAGAGCTCGAGGGTCACCGAAACCTCCTGCCGACACTGATGAACGTCGGAACCGACGCTCGTTTCTGGCGACCCAAGGGAACGATCGCCTATGGGGTGGGGCTGTTTGACGATCGGATGACGTTCTCCGAGATGCTTGCCCTCTTCCACGGTCACGACGAGCGAGTTACCGTCAAGTCGGTAGAGCGCACCACAGCCCTCTACGAGAGGGTGCTCCACCACTTCTTCAACCCTTGATCGACGTCATCTGCGATATCGACGGTGTTCTGTATCGAGGGGATGTGGCAGTTCCGGGTGCGGCCGATGCTCTGCGACGTCTCAACCATGCTGGGGCGCGCATCACATACGTAACCAACAACTCGACGCGGTCGCCGACCCGGGCAGCAGCCAAGATCGAAGCCGTGATGGATGTTGCCACCGAGTCTTCCCAGGTCATCACATCATCCATGGCCGCATGCTCGATGCTGACCCTGGATGACCACCCGGCGATGGTGGTGGGGGAGAGCGGGGTTGTCGATGCTCTGGCTGAAGCGGGTGTGGCGATGACAAACGATCCGGGCGAAGCCAGGTCGGTGGTTGTTGGCATGGATAAGAGGATCACCTATGACATCATCGCTTCGGCCTCCGCCGCGATACGTTCGGGCGCCAGGTTTCTGGCAACCAATACGGACGCGACGTTTCCGACCCCGACAGGCTTCCTCCCCGGCGCCGGCTCTCTGATCGCCGCCATCGCGACGGCCGCGGAACGGGAGCCGGAGGTTGCAGGCAAACCCCATCAGGCCATCAGGGACTTGATCAGGTCGCGTGGCGTAGAAGAGGCGTGGGTGGTTGGCGATCGGATCGAGACCGACATCGCTCTGGCAACAGCGGAGCCGCTGTGGCGTTCCATTCTCGTTCTCACCGGAGTCTCCACCATTGACGACGACATCTCGTCCGCGGACCATGTAGTGGCTGATTTTGAATCAGCGGTGGCTTTGGTGCTAAGTGGCCCGCCCCATGAGTGATTGTGGCGTCTCTCCGGCCCTCGACGTCGCTCGCTGCGTCCTCCGCCTTGCCGCACGAACAGGTGCGACTTCGTTGTGCGTCCTTGCGAGTCAATCGCCGATGCCTCGCCGACACATCCACACCATTTATGCGACAGACCACTGGCGGGCATAATCGACCCAACATGAACCTCAGCGACACCCAAATCGAAGAACTCGAGAACGCTCTGAGCCAACTCGAGCAGCTCGATCCTGCTTCACTCCCCGAGCCCGCCGCGGAATTGGCCGAGCTCTTGAGCCGAATCCTGGACGAGTTGGAGGCGAAATAGTGCCCTCCGACGCAAACAGATGAGATTCGCGCTCGAAGTCCGTCAGGACCGCGACGCCCCTAGGGAATTCGCCACGGCGCTCACAGCTCAGATCCAGAGCTTGGGCGGGTCGGTGATCACGAACGACGAGGCCGCACCCGACATCGTCGTGGGAGTCGGCGGCGACGGCACCATGCTGGCAGCAGTCAGACAGTCGCTCATCTGGGACGTGCCCGTCATCGGCTTCAACCTGGGAACGATCGGTTTCCTGACAGCAGCGGAGGCTCCTGACCTGGAGCCAGCCGTGCAGCGACTTTTCACCGGGGACTACGACATCGACGAGAGAGCCACTGTCGCCGCAACCGTCGGCGGAGTGACCGAGCTCGGGGTCAACGATGTGGTTGTGGAGAAAGTCGACAGCACAAGATTGGTGAGTCTCGACGTGGTCATCGACGATGAGCCCTTCGTCACCTACCAAGCCGACGGTCTCATCGTCGCCACTCCGACCGGGTCGACCGCGTACTCGTTTTCCGCGGGAGGGCCGCTGGTTGATCATCGTGTTGACGCTCTTGTGATGACCCCGGTGTCCACTCATTCTCTATTCGATCGAGCACTGGTGCTCCCTGACACCACCACCATCGAAGTGACGGTCAGCCGTGACCGGCAGGTGAAGGTCAACGTCGACAAGACCGACCTTGGCCAGCTCGATGAGAACGAGACCGTCACCATCCGCAAGGGAGACAGGCCCGCCCGCTTCGTGTCGTTGGATGGCCGGACTTTCTCCGGCCTGGTCAAGGACAAGTTCGGGCTCCGCTAATGCTCCAGCATCTGCGAGTTCGCAATCTCGGCGTGCTCGAGGAGGCCACCATCGAGCCTTCGTCCCGACTGACCGTCATCACAGGCGAAACCGGAGCCGGTAAGACCCTTCTGCTTGGAGGGCTCCGTTTGATGCTCGGCGAGAAGCCCGACCCAGCTGCGGTTGGGCCGATCGATGACAAGGCGCAGGCCGACGGGCTGTTCAGAGACGGTGATGAGGAGCTAGGGGTCACCAGGGTCGTGCCCCGGGAAGGCAACAGCAGAGCCCATCTGGAGGGCTTGACAGTGTCGGCCGACACCCTCGCCGACCGGGTGGGCGCTCTCGTCGAGATCGTGGGACAGCACGATCAGCTCTCACTGAGACGCCCATCACATGTGCTTTCTCTGGTCGACTCTGCTCTGGACGCTGCTGGACAAGAGATCTCTGAGGCATACGCAACGGCGTGGGATGACCTGAAGGTGGCGGAGGATCGCCTGGAGCTATTGGGCGGGGACGAGATGGCTCTCCGTCGTGAGCTCGACCTGGTCAGGTTCCAGACGTCAGAAATCGAGAAAGCGGATCTCGAGCCCGACGAGGACGAACAACTGGAGGCCAAAGCCCTGCGGCTTGGCAACGTGGAGGAAATCGGGGAGCATCTGGCTGAGACGCTTCGAGCAATCGACCGGATGTCGGAAGACGGCGGTGAGGCCGTCTCCAGAATTCGCAAAGTCCGGGACCTGGATCCGGGTCTGGCATCGCTCACCGAGGATGTCGACGCCGCGGCCGCCGACATCGCCGAACTAGGACGAGCGGTGCGTCGGGCAGCCGACGATCTCGATTCCGATCCGAGTCTTCTCGTCCATGTCGAAGAACGTCTCACCGCAATCGGAGAACTGAAGCGCAAGTACGGGAGGACTCTGGGCGAAGTGATCGACTTCGGCACCCAGGCAAGGGAGAGAGCCGACCAACTCCACTCCCTGCTGTCAACGGCAGGTGAGGTGGAAGCAGCCCTGAGCCGGGCTAGAGGGGTTCTCATCGCGGCGAGTGCTCATCTCACTGATGCACGGTCGGGGACGACATCGAAACTCGCCAGAGAAGCTCTTTCTCATCTTGGTGACATGGGCCTTGGAGAGGCCAGAATCGAGTTCCGGATCGAGTCCGGGGAGCCAGGACCCAATGGCGCCGATTGGATCGAACTCTGGTTCAGCTCTGATGCCAGGATGGAGCCAGGGCCGGTACACAAGGTTGCATCGGGCGGCGAGTTGTCCCGGCTGGTTCTGGCAGTGAGGCTGGCCACTCAGAGATCTGGCACCACAACGCTCGTGTTCGATGAGGTAGATGCCGGAGTTGGAGGGGCAACTGCTCTCGCTCTCGGACAAAAGCTCGCCGATCTCGCAAAGGAGAGTCAGGTCCTTTGTGTGACGCATCTTCCCCAGATCGCCGCGTATGCAGATATCCACTATGTCGTCGAACGCGAGCAGGGCACCGCAAGGGTTCGCACTGTTGCCGGCGACGCAAGACTGCGGGAGATCTCGCGGATGCTCGCGGGATTGCCGGAGAGCGCGGCGGGTCATCAGGCGGCCGCCGAGCTTCTCGACACCAGTGCCCAATAGGTGGCATCGCCGCGGTTGGGTGCTACTGTGAAATCCCGTGACGAACGGGCCTCTTTCTACTCCGGAATCCACCTCCGACAGCCATTCCCCCGCTCCAACCGCGACCAAGTATGTCTTCATCACCGGTGGGGTGGTTTCCAGCCTCGGTAAAGGCATAGCTGCGGCTTCTCTCGGACGTTTGCTCAAGGCACGTGGTCTGAAGGTCGTCAACCAAAAGCTCGACCCCTACATCAACGTCGACCCAGGCACCATGAATCCGTTCCAGCACGGCGAGGTGTTCGTGACGGACGACGGCGGCGAGACCGACCTCGACCTCGGGCATTACGAGCGATTCACCGGCGAAAACCTGAAGCGCTCGTCCAATGTCACATCTGGCTCCGTGTACCTGTCCGTGATTCAGAAGGAGCGAAGGGGCGACTATCTGGGCGACACCGTGCAGGTGATCCCACATATCACCAACGAGATCAAGGAGCGCATCCGGCGCGTAGCCTCACAGGAAATTGACGTCGTGATCACCGAGGTGGGCGGGACTGTCGGTGACATAGAGGGTCTTCCCTTCTTGGAGGCAATCCGGCAATACGGAAACGACGTGGGACGGGAGAACGTCCTCTACGTCCATGTAACGCTGGTGCCTTACATAGCCACATCTGAGGAGTTGAAGACCAAGCCGACCCAGCACTCCGTTGCCGAACTCCGGAGCAAGGGGATCCATCCCGACCTGATAATTGTCCGCTCCGACCGCGACATCGACGATGAAGTGCGCAGGAAGATCAGCCTGTTTTGTGACGTAGAGCCGCGTGCCGTGATCGCCGCGCCCGACTCGCGGGATATCTACGAGGTTCCGCTCGTCTTGCATGCCGGTGCCATGGATGATGTCGTGTGCGATCGGCTTGGCCTCGTCACCGGTCCTCCAAACCTCGAAGCATGGCAGTCGATGGTAGAAGAGGCTCGTGATGCCACCGATCTGGTGACGGTGGGGATCGTGGGCAAGTACGTAGAGCTTCCCGACGCCTATCTCTCCGTTGCCGAGGCTCTTCGACATGGTTCCGCCGCCCACGGCTTGAAACTCGATCTCCGTTGGATCCCGAGCGATGAGCTGACCGGGCTTCTCTCCGACTCATATCTGGAGGATCTCGATGCGGTCGTGGTTCCCGGAGGTTTTGGCTACAGAGGTGTCGAGGGAAAGATTCAGTCGATTAGATACGCCCGCGAGCACAGCATCCCGTTTCTGGGTCTCTGTCTCGGCCTGCAATGTGCGATCATCGAATTCTCCAGGGCGGTTTTGGGGCTGACCGATGCCAACAGCACCGAGTTCGACCCGTCGTCACCCCACCCGGTGATCGATCTCATGGAAAGCCAGGAGGAGGTCGAAGAAAAAGGGGGCACGATGCGATTGGGCCTCTATGCCGCAAAGCTTGCCGAAGGCTCCCTCGTCAGATCGCTCTATGACGAGGAGCTGGTGTACGAACGGCACCGTCACCGCTGGGAAGTGAACAACCACTATCGCAAGGATCTTGAAGCGGCCGGCATGCGTCTTTCCGGATTGTCTCCGGACGACAATCTCGTCGAGTACATCGAACTGGTGGATCATCCGTTTTTTGTCGCAACCCAGGCCCACCCCGAGTTCCGCTCGAGACCGGACATCCCACACCCGCTCTTCGCCGGCCTCGTGGGTGCCGCCGGAAGGAAACGAGCTTCGAGACCTGTGATCGCCGCGGAAGAGTCACGGGAAGTGACCGTCGACTGACCACTAACCTCGTGGCATAGTTTGAGGAGGGTTCATCCGTGATCGTTGGCGTACCGAGGGAGATCAAAACCGCTGAGGATCGTGTCGCCATCACACCGGTTGGCGTACGCGAATTAGCCGACCGTGGCCATGAGGTCCTCATCGAGAAGGACGCCGGCGAAGGCTCGACCATCCACGACGGCGAGTTCGAGGCGCAAGGCGCCACCATCGTTCCTCGCGCCGAAGCAGTGTTCGGCGACGCCGAGATGATCCTGAAAGTGAAAGAGCCTCAGACCTCTGAGGTCGAGATGTTGAGGGAGGGCCAGGTCCTGTTCACGTACCTTCACCTCGCCGCATACCCGGCGTTGGCCGAGGGTCTGGCAAGGAAGGGAATCATCGCCATCGCCTATGAGACCGTTCAGATGCCGGATGGGTCGCTACCCCTGCTCGCTCCCATGTCCGAGATCGCAGGGCGGATGGCGACACAGGCAGGTGCCTACTTTCTCGGGAAGGCGCAGGGTGGGAGAGGAATTCTCCTCGGAGGCGTGACGGGGGTGAGTCCTGCAAGGGTTGTGGTGATCGGTGGAGGCATGGCCGGGTCGAATGCTGCGGTGATTGCCATGGGGATGCAGGCCGACGTCGTGGTTCTCGACACCGACATCAACAAGCTTCGCTCGCTCGACTCCCTCTATCAGGGTCGGGTCGTCACACTTCACTCCAACAAGCTGACCCTGGAGGATCAGGTCCTCGCTGCCGACCTCGTGATCGGGACCGTGCTGGTCCCCGGTGCCGCGGCACCCAAGCTCGTCACCGAGGAGATGGTGCAATCGATGAAGCGAGGTGCTGTGCTCGTCGACGTCGCCATCGACCAGGGTGGCTGTTTCGAGACATCCGAGGAGACAACCCACACGGATCCCGTCTACACGGTTCACGACGTCCTCCACTACGCGGTGGGAAACATCCCCGGGGCAGTGCCCCACACGTCTACCTATGCCTTGACCAACGCCACCATGAGTTATGTGGTTGCCCTCGCCGACGAGGGTGTACGACATGCCATCACCGCCCACCCGGAACTCGAGTTGGGAGTGAACATCGTGGGTGAAAGTGTGTGTCATGGCGCCGTCGCCGAGAGTCTCGGTGTTGACCACGTCCCCGCTGCCGAGGCCTTCTGAGCCCCGACCGACTTTCGATGACCGAGTGCATCGAGGAGTATCTGGTATCGCTTCGGGTCGAAAAGGGTTTGGCCCGGAACACACTCACCGCCTACCAGCAGGACCTCACTCAGTATCTGCTCTTCCTGGACGGCACTGAGCCGAATGTTGATCTGGTTGAGCAATTCGTGAGCCAACTGCGTGAGAAACACCTGACAAACGCGACCATCGGACGAAAGATCGCCGCGGTCAAAGGTCTCCATCGTTTTCTCCTCATCGAGGAGTTGAGAGATTCCGATCCGACGAGTCTCATCGACACTCCACCTCGCCCGGATCCCTTTCCCAAGGCCCTCACAATCGAAGAGGTAGTCGCCTTGGTGGAAGCTCCGGGTTCTGAGACTCCAGGTGCCCGTCGCGATTCTGCTCTCTTGGAGTTTCTCTACGCGTCAGGTGCCCGAGTGTCGGAGGCGGTCGGTCTCGACCTGGGCGACCTCGATCTGACGGACAAGATTGTTCTGGTAACGGGAAAGGGCTCCAGACAGCGTCTCGTGCCGCTCGGTTCCAAGGCAGTCGAGGCCATGTCACGATGGCTGCCAGACCGCCTGTCACTCCTCAAGCGCTCGGAGCCAGGCGACCCGGTGTTTCTCAACTTGAGGGGCGGGAGACTCTCCCGACAGGGGGCGTTTGACGTGGTCAAGAAGCATGCCGCGGGAGCAGGAATCGAGCCGATGCGGGTGTCGCCCCATGTCTTGCGGCACTCCGCGGCGACCCACATGGTCGAGGCGGGAGCGGACCTGCGAACTGTTCAAGAGATGCTGGGACACGCTACAATCAGCACAACCCAGGTCTACACGAGGGTAAGTCCCGCCCACGTGATGGAGATCTACGTTCAGGCACATCCAAGGAGTAGGTGATGCCGCTCGACATCTCAACTGCAAAGAAGGCCCTCAGAACTGAGCGGAAGAACTTGGTTCATCAGCTTGATGAGCTCGGGGCGGTCGAATCGGGAGACCTCAAGGCCGACCTCGATTTTGGGGGAAGTTTTGCCGACGCTGCCGCTGTGACGGCCGAGCGGACGGAGGTTCTTGGACTGGTTGACTCTCTGAAGCGCCAGTTGGAGAATGTCGATAACGCCTTGGCGCACATCGCCGCGGGAACCTACGGAACCTGCGATAACTGTGGCCAAGAGATCGGAGCCGATCGAATGGAGTTTCGGCCTGCGTCCGTCCTCTGCGTCGACTGCAAATCCCGGGTCGCTTCCTGACACGGGCCTCCGGCTCTCTGAGCCATCTGTTCAGACGTTTCTTCGACGTCCTCACGTCAAAGCCGCTGTCAATTTCCGAGCGGGCCGCCGTTGACTCTTGGCTCACCGACGAGATGGCCGAAGTGTTCTTCGAGCAAATGACAGCGGATCAACGTCACGGACATCACGCCGCTCTGAGTGTGATTTCGGATGGCCGCAGCGACAGCGATGTCGTTGCAGCGGCGCTGATGCACGACATCGGAAAACGCCATGCCCGTTTTGGGGTGATCGGACGCACTGTCACGTCGGTCATGATGCTTCTCAGGCTTCCGCTTACCAGGCGAATGCTCCTTTACAGGGACCATGGAGAAATCGGAGCCCGAGAGCTCACCCGGATGGGTGCACCGTCGCTCGCCATCGAATTCGCGCTTCATCATCAGGGTGAGCGGCCTCAGACCATCGAAAGCCAACTCTGGGAGATCCTGATCTCGGCGGATCAGGCGCCAAAGGCCAGAGCCAGAGATGTTGTCTGAATAATCTCTCCCCTAATGACATTCCGCGTCAACACCACTGTGTTTCAAGGGCCTCTCGACCTGCTTCTTCAGTTGATAACAAAGCACCAGGTCGAGATAACAGCGGTGGGGCTCACCGAAGTAGTGGAGGAGTACATCTCATTCCTCGATGAGATGCGTGAGATGGATATCGACGTCACCTCAGAGTTTCTCCTCATCGCGGCCACCCTGATCCAGTTGAAAGCCCAGTTTCTGCTTCCGACTTCGGGTGACATTCAACTCGACGACGAGCTGGCTCTCATCGAGGAACGAGACCGTTTGCTTTCGCAGTTGTTGGTGTGTGTCACCTTCAAAGACGTCGCAGCGGTGCTTCAGCGAAGGCTTCAGGACGGGAATCGATATGTGCCCCGGGTTTCCGGCCTCGACCAGGATGTTCGGACTCCTTTGCCTGACGTAGCCATGCCCATCGACGCCACTGGGTTGGCTGCTCTCGCGGCCAGGGTCTTTACGAGGTCCTCACAAGAGCTCGATCTCGACCACCTGGATCTGGAACTGCCGAGTGTCGAGTTGGCGATAGAGGACCTGCGTCTTCGCATCGAGGCAGTCGCCATCTCCAGCTTCGAGGACCTGACCGAACACTGCGACCGCCCGGTTGAGGTCGCCGCCTACTTTCTCGCCCTACTCGAAATGGCCCGTTGGGGTCTGATCGAGGTTGCCCAGGATGATTGGCTGTCGACGATCGAGGTTCGCCATCGAGACGACCCCAGCATCGACCTGACTTCGGAATGGGCATCTTGAGCGAACATGCGTTGGAGGGCACCTAGTGAACGAACTTGCCGCCCTCGAAGCAGTCCTGTTCGTGACCGAGTCGCCAGTGCCCGCCGGCGAGCTGGCGGAGGTACTCGAAGTCTCAACAGCGCAGGTTGAGGATCTGCTTGTCCAGCTTCGGGATGAGATGGAAACACGTGGGTCCGGACTGGTGCTACGCACCGTCGCAGGGGGCTGGCGTCTGTACAGCCATCCCGATGCCTACTCCTACCTGGAGCGATTTGCGACCTCGGCCACCGCTCGGAAGATCTCCGGCGCAGCCCTGGAGACTCTCTCGGTGGTGGCGTATCGTCAGCCAATAGCCCGCACCCAGGTATCTGAGGTGCGCGGTGTGGATTCTGACTCGGCAATACGCACACTGGAGCGGTTGGGCTTCATCGAGGAGAGAGAACGACTCAGCCTGCCCGGCAACCCTGCTGTCTATCAGACCACTGAGCTCTTTCTCGAGAAGCTTGGTCTCGCCTCCCTGGAGGAGTTACCACCCTTGGCGGATCATCTGCCGCCCGCCAGTTTTGTCGATTCGTTGGAGGAGAGCCTCCGGCCCGGAAACGCCTAGTGGCGGAACGGATCCGCATCCAGAAGGCGATCGCCAATGCCGGGCTGATGTCGAGAAGAACGGCGGAAGAGGCGGTCGAGGAGGGGAGGGTTGCTCTCGACGGCAATCCCACGCGGCTCGGAGATCGTGTCGACGTCGAGAACCAGACTCTCACGCTGGACGGCGTCCCGCTGCCGGTCAACCCCCAGATCGAGACTCATCTTCTCTACAAGCCGGTTGGGGTGATCTCCACAGCAGCAGACCCACAGGGCAGAAAGACCGTTGTGGACCTCATCTCCTCGGACAAGCGCTTGTATCCCGTTGGCAGACTGGACGCAGACTCCGAGGGTCTAATCCTGATTTCGAACGACGGTGAACTCACCAATCGGATCACCCATCCCCGTTATGGGATAACCAAGAAGTACCTGGCAATGGTGGATGGCGTGCCGTCGACATCCAAGCTGAGACGGCTGGTGTCCGGGGTCGAACTCGAAGATGGTGTTGCTCGGGCGCGGTCGGCCCGTCTGGTGGAGTCGTCCGAAGGTCGATCATTGGTGGAGATGGTGATGGTGGAAGGGCGAAACCGCGAGGTACGGCGGATGTTGGCATCGATCGGCCACGAGACAACTCGCCTGGTCCGCACCGCCATCGGACCGATAATCGACCAGGATCTACAACCCGGCGAGTCCCGGACTCTGTCAGCATCCGAAGTCCGAAACCTTTTCGAATCAGGAGTATCTGAGTGACGGCTGCTCTGGAAGTCCGCACGGCGCCAGGGCCGGTTGATGCCACGGTAAGGCCGCCCGGTTCGAAGTCGGCGACGATCAGAGCCCTCGCTGTGGCTGGCCTCGCAGAGGGAAGATCCCACATCTACGGGGCCTTGCGAGCCGACGACACCGTGGCGATGATCGGCGTGCTGCGTTCCTTTGGCATACCCGTCGACGACAGGGGAGAACCCTGGACGGTTGACGGAACCGGCGGCCGTCTCGAGGCGCCAGATACCAAGTTGGATGTCCTCGAGTCGGGGCTCACCGCCCGAATCGCCATGGTCCTGGCGAGCCTCGCAGAAGGCACGACCGTCGTGGACGGTCGGGGGCATCTGCGCCAAAGGCCGATTGATGCACTGGTTAGAACTCTGACAGACCAAGGAGTGCAGGTGAAGACCACCGAGGGCTTTCTCCCGGTATCCATCAATGGCCAGGGAGGATTGTGGGGTGGCGAGATGACGATTGACTCCTCGAAAAGCAGCCAGTTCGCCACTGCCCTCCTGGTAGCGGCACCGATGACAAGCGAAGCGGTGACGCTCAGAGTCGAGGGGTTGGAGGGCTCTTTCGGTTACCTCGCGCTGACGCTCCAGGTCATGGACGCCTTCGGAGCAGAAGTGTCCCGAACCTTCACCGGCTTCGAGGTTGCCAACAGCGGCTACCGGCCAACCGACTACGTGGTCGAGCCGGATGCTTCGTCGGCTGTCTACGCGATGGTCGCCGCCGCCATTACCGGCGGGAGGGTCGTGCTCGAAGGCCTGACCCAGGCCTCGGAGCATCCAGACTCCTTGGTCGCTCGGCGTCTCGGCGAGATGGGATGTGCGATTTCCGAAGAGAATCAAAGCCTCGTCGTGGATGCCGGCGGCATAGGGCTAAAGGGAATCGAGACCGACATGGCATCGGCGCCTGACGGTGCTCTGGCTCTCGTCGTCGCTTGTTTGTTCGCCGACGGGGTGAGTCGCATTAGTGGTCTCGGATCACTGCGATTCAAGGAGTCCGACCGCCTGTCGGCTCTGTCGACTGAACTGTCCCGGCTTGGTGGCTCAGTGTCGGTGGAGGAGGACTGCATGGTGATTCGCCCGGCCTCATTAACAGGGGCGACCGTCGATTCTCATGGTGATCACCGGATCGCCATGTCATGCGCCCTGGTCGGGCTTCGGGTGAAAGGTGTCTCCGTCTCCGATCCCGACGTGGTGAACAAGACATGGCCCGGCTACTGGGAGATGCTGGAGAAACTTGCGTCCGGGGCGGGGGCAAAGGCCCCTATGTAGGTCGGGGTTGGGCGAGGTGTTTGAGCCGGGGGTGTAGGTCTGGTTTGGGTGGCGGATACGGCGTCCAGTCGGGTTTGCAGAAAACGAACTGGTTGTTCTTGTTGGTGGTGATGTGCCATCCGTGTTCGTGGAGGTACCGGTGGTGGAACCCGCAGAGGAGGATCAGATTGTCCAAATCGGTGGGTCCGCCTTGCGACCAGTGGACAATGTGATGAACCTGAAGCCAGTTGCTGTTGTCACAACCGGAGAACACACAGGCCCCTCCGTCACGATGATGAACCAACCGTCGTAACCATCCGGGGACGGTCCGACTGTTCCTTCCCACACCGATGACTTGGGATCCGTCGGCGATCACCGTTTCAACAACACAGTCACAGGCGAGTCTGCGTGCTGTCTCGTTGGGAACCAGCCCGCCGGAACCGAGTTCGGTGACACCACCATCGTTTGTGATTAGAGCTTCCAGGTCGGCGTGAACGGTTAACTGAGGTGGAGAAACGCTGGTTTCGTCTCCGGTGGTGGCACACACTTCGACCAACCCGTCGGCCATCCGCACCGAATAGGGGTCAAACAGTCCGGTTTCAGGGTTGACAGGAACCCGGTCGGCCCGGTCACGGATAGCCGTTTCTACGATTTCGAGTTCGACGTGGGGTAGATGAGCAGTCAACCTTCCCTGAGGAACCGTCCAACTGGCGTTGTATCCACAAGGCACGCACCCGGTGAGCCCCTTTCTCATCTGAAACCGAAGGAGGGTTCGCTCTCCGGGCTTTGCGATCCAATAGAGCGTTGGACAGACCGAGGGCCTCTTCGATCAGCCCAGCTTCGGTATCAGGCGTGGCCATCCGAGAAATCGCGTCAACCTGGTCCAAAGAAAGGTCACCGGAAGCAAACCGTTCAGACAACACGGGAAGATCGCAAAGACGTTTCGCTACCCGCACCAACTGACGAGCGGTGTCAGGACGGACCCGCAACCGGACACAAACCCAATCAGACAAGGACCGGGCACCATCGGACATCCAGGTCTGGGCGACGTCGGCAGCCTGAATCAGAGAGCACAATTCTGCCGTGCCAGCTGCGGTTAGACCGCCGAACTGATCGAAACCCCGGTCGATCTCATCCGCGGTGGCTTGAGACCAATCCATACATCGAACATACGTTCGATCAGAGGGAAAGTCAAGAGGTTCGCACCCAAAAACCAAGAAGACTCTGGAGCACTCCTCATTGCCCTAATCTCGACGACCGTGAAGAGGATGATCGTCACTGTCGATGGCCCCAGTGGGACGGGGAAGAGCACGGTGTCGAAGGCAGTGGCATCCAGGGCAGGCTTGCCTCATCTCGACACCGGGGCTTTCTACCGTGCTGCGACCCTGGCGGCTCTCAGAGAGGGCATCGACCTGGCAGATTCGGATGCGGTGGTGCACATCGTCAGTGGCATGTCGATGGATCAGGACAACGGTCTCATGTTTCTCGACGGGGAGGATGTCTCTACCGAGATCAGAGGAGAGCGCGTTACGAATTCCGTTTCTCAGGTCGCCTCGCATCCAGAAGTTCGTCGGATCCTGGTCGGCCATCAGCGAGCCTGGGTCGCCGAACATGGTGGGCGAGCGGTCGTGGAGGGACGCGACATAGGTTCGGTGGTCTTCCCCGCTGCCACGCTGAAGATCTACTTGGATGCTCGTCCCGAGGTCAGGGCAATACGACGCGCTACCCAGGTCGGTGAGGATCCCGACCGGATAATCGAGGACCTCGCCAGACGAGATCATCTCGACGCCACCCGTGATGCTTCGCCGTTGACCATTCCAGATGGGGCGGTGACGGTCGACACCTCGGACCTGACGTTCGACCAGGTCGTCGAGCGAGTCCTCTCGCTCATCTCCGCGAAGTCCTGATTTTCCGGGGCGCTTCTACCATTGAGCCTCATGACCGTCGAACGTGTTCTTTTGGCAGAGCCTCGAGGCTTCTGCGCCGGAGTTGAGATGGCTATCAAGGCCCTCACCTGGATGACTCGCATCTTCGACGGACCGGTTTACTGCTTTCACGAAATCGTGCACAACGAGTGGGTTGTTGGTGCGTTCGAACGTGTCGGCGTGGTATTCGTCGACGACATCGCCGAGGTTCCTGAGGGCGCCCCGATCATGCTTTCGGCACATGGCTCAGCTCCAGAAGTGGTCGAAGCCGCCGAGGGCAGGGCAGCCGTGGTGATCGACGCGGTTTGCCCCCTGGTGACCAAGGTGCACCATGAGGTCAGGCAACTGTCGAAGAAGGGTTTCGACATCATCTATGTCGGTCATTCAGGCCACGACGAAGCGGTGGGGACGATTGCCGAGGCTCCTCAGGCCGTCAGTCTTGTCGAGCCAGAAGTGGGGTTGGGGGACTTCGATCCCGAGGATCCGGAAAAGGTGGCGCTGGTCGCCCAAACGACTCTTGGACTCCATGAATGGCAAAAGGTCATGGACGATGCGATGGAACGGTTTCCCGAACTGAAGACCGCACGAAAGTCTGACCTTTGCTACGCGACGACAAATCGTCAGGAGGCAGTCGAACAGCTCGCCTCCGAGTGTGACCTGGTTCTTGTTGTCGGATCACACAATTCGTCGAACACCCAGGCTCTGGTGCGTGTGTCTCATGAGAACGGCGTGGCAGCGCACCGGATCGACTCCGCCGGCGACATAGACGACGAATGGCTGACCGGTGTGGCCACCGTTGGGCTCACAGCAGGAGCTTCGGCGCCTGACCATCTGGTTCAACAGGTGATCGACCGGCTTTCTCCGGTTCATGGTTTCGATCTGTGGAGCGCCACAGAGGAGGAGGAGTACTTTCCGCTTCCCCCACAGCTCCGCGCATTCGTGACCACGCTCCAGCTGCTCGTCGAGGCCGGCGTTACCGCGCAGAGGCCGGGCAGCGAATCCTGGATCGAGAGAGACCGCCAATGGACAGCGACCGAGGCACTGGACCTCATCAGCATCTGATGGCGCTCGGCTGTCGAAAGTTGTGATTAGGAACCCATGATGAGCGTCAAGCCTGTAGTGGCAGTGGTGGGAAGGCCGAACGTTGGCAAGTCCACCCTCGTCAATCGGATCATCGGGTCGCGGTCCGCGGTTGTGGAGGAGCTTTCGGGGGTTACCCGCGACCGTCGCGAGTTCGAGGCAGACTGGGCTGGCCGCGAATTCATCCTCGTCGACACCGGCGGCTGGGAAGTCAAACCAGGAGGCGATCTCAACCGGTCGATTCGCGAGCAGGCCGAGGGTGCAGTGTCCGGTGCAGATGCCGTGATTCTGGTGGTTGATGGCACTACTGAGATCACCAATGACGACACAGGCGTGATTTCGATTCTTCGATCTGCCGACATCCCCATCGTCCTCGCCGCAAACAAGATCGATGACGACACCGCTGAATGGAACATCGACCGCTTCTGGGGTCTCGGACTCGGAGATCCCCAGGGTATCAGCGCATATCACGGCAGAGGGGTGGGTGATCTTCTCGACGAGGTAGTTGCCGTGTTACCCGAAAGCGTGGCGTTCGATGAGGAGGATCAGCTCCCGAGGATCGCGATCGTTGGCCGGCCAAACGTCGGCAAATCCACTCTCCTCAACCATCTCCTTGGGGAGGAACGGGTGATCGTATCCGAGACTCCCGGAACGACTAGAGACCCGATCGACGTCAACGTTGAGATAGATGGTGAGGCTTATCGCATCGTGGACACGGCCGGAATCAGACGTAAGCCGCAGATCTCCGAGGACGCCGATTTCTACGCTGTCCTCCGTGCTCGAGAGGCTCTCGAAGAGGCCGACGTGGCTCTTCTCATGATCGATGCAGGAGAGGGGGTGACACATCAAGATCAGAGAATCGCCAGCGAGATCGTTGCCGCGGGTGCCGGGATTCTGATACTCCTCAACAAATGGGACGTTCTTGATGAAGAGCAACGTGAATTGACCGAAACATCGCTGCCCGACCGGTTTGGCTTCATCTCATGGGCGCCCGCCCTGAGAATCTCAGCCTTGACGGGTGCCCGGGTTGGCCGACTGGGTGCTGCCATCGAGGCAGTCTTTGAGACGAGGGTAAAGAGAATCCCCACCGGCCCGCTCAATCGAGATATACGCGCCTGGACTCAGGCCCATCCACCACCGGTGCGAAAAGGAAGGCGACCGAAAATCCACTACGTCGTTCAGGCCGGAGTGTCTCCACCGACGTTTGTGATTTTCATCTCCGGTGGAGATCTCGGTGAGGACTATCTTCGGTTCCTGGAGAATCGTCTGCGTGACAAGTACGACTTCGTCGGCAACCCAATTCACTTCGTAGCGAGGAATCGGTCCAAGAGATGAGCGATTCAGACCACTCAGGCCAGGGCGAGGTCAAGACGCCCTTTTCATTCAAACTGATGATCGTGCTGGTGGTGCTCTACCTGGGATGGCGACTCATCCAGGGGATCGTCTGGTTGGTCGACTGGATCTCATGATCATTGGTCGACGTACGACTGGTCTCTCAGACGAGCACCCATATCGCGACGGCTAGGGCGATACCGATGGCAATGGCCAGCATCACCGTCACTCCGGTTCTGGTGAAGAGGGTGCCGAAGACGCGAGCGGAACGACGTTGCCACACCGAGGGGGCGCTGGAACTGCCCCGCAAGGGCTCCAGATCCGGCTTGTCGGACATTCTGTTGAGAGGCTGCTCGTGCTTCATGAAAACCCATTCCAGATAACACCAGAAACGGTAGCCGGACAGTCAGAGAAGACTTCGCGTGGTGAGAGCGATTATCACCGTGAGGATGATTGTGCCGACGATGATCAGCAGAATCCCTGACCACTTCAGCTCACGTGGTCGCTGTCGAGGTGCCCCGGCCCAACGTTCGCCGTCCCAATGACGCTGAAGTCCACGATTGCCTTCAGGATCGTCGTACCAACCGGGTTCCGAAGGCGTCTCTGATGGTGGCATTCCGGGTGAATCCTACTGATGCTCGCCAGTGTTGCCATGGTCCAGAAGATCCACCCCGCGGAGTGATTACACAAGATCAGCCCCGTCCCCGCAGACCACTAGTCCCAGCCATTCGTCGGCATTCATCTAACGCATGAGTGCTTTGGCTATGTGCGGGCGCGTTGGCCGCCACTCCCGGGTGATTGTGCCTGGGGATGTCTGACAGAGATCCAATGTCCCACTAGCCCCCCAAGAATCGAACCCGCGAGGATAGTCAGAACACCAAGCCACAGGTTGTCTCCGATCTGAACAACGGTGACAACAACCCCAGGAACTGCGCCGACGAGAGCTCCGCTGACGGCCGGACGTTCGGCCATGATCTCCGGTCCGACACTTCCCAACATTGGACCCGTGAAAATGCCGATAACAATCAGCCATACTCCGATGAAACCGAGGGTCCAAGCCCACTCACCGCCTAATACCAGACCAATCACGCCAAGCAGAATGCCGGGCGCCACGCCAAACAGGAGACCGTATAGGACACTCTGCAAACTGTTGTTGGACACAACAACCACCTCCTCCTCGACTGCTCTTCCGGCGGAATGCAGCTCCTACCCACAATACAGGAGTGACCTCGGAGTGACTAGAGGCATAACCCGCGTCTTGTGCTCTTCCGTGACCGCTTGCTCACCGGGTACTCGAGGAGGAACCGAAGCCGCACAGGCCTGAAGCGCTTCGATAGATCGCGGGGACACCTCGGCCTCAAAGGGGAACGAAAGAAACCTAAGCAAGACTTTGCGACGTTTCTGGCGGTTGGGACGATCCACCTCCACCACAATGATGTCTTGACCCATGAGGAATCTGGTCAGGCCGACACCCCACGATCCGGTGCCCTCCACACCAACCTGCTCCACTTCACCGAACCCGACCAACCAGCCGAGGAGCTCCTCGAAACCGGTCAGATCGGCGGGAAACGATTCGATCCCCACAATCCGCCGTTGTGGTCGACTGCTGCTGCCACATGGGTGTCAGCGTAAGTATCGACACCACCAGTAACACCTACGATTCTCATGGCCGCCACACCAGACGCAAGTATCCCTCCCAGCCGGTTGTGTGCGGTCGGTTGCCGCCAGGCGACTGGTTGCGGTGTTGGGGGGTGTCCAGGTCTTGTTGACGACCGTCGGGTGTGGCTTGTAGAGCCGTAGAGCGTAATTCCAGCCGTCCATCACGTGGAGATGGTTTGCAGGTCCGTCGCCCTCAGGGGGAAGCGGAGCGGGTTGAGGTTTGATGAGAAAGGGGGGACTGCCCTGGGGCAGTCCCCCCTTCTCCTCAATCGATCACCGGGATAGGTGACGATCGAGTGCTCCGTGGTTCGGTCTATGCGTCCTCGTCTTCGCGAAGGGCGTGGGAGCCCACGAGGGCCAGAGCGCCCAACCCGACCAGCAGCATCGCCCACAGCCCGGCCGAACCACCGTCGAACCCGGTGAACGGAAGTGTGCTTGCCACCGTGGTCGGAGCCACCGTGATCGTCGTGGCGGCGACCTGGTCCTGGATGTTATTGAACGTGCAGATCACCTCTCCGCCGTCCTCGGTGACCGTCATCGTCGCCGTATCCGTTCCGGCCAGGAAGGTGGCGCCGTCGGCGACACAACTGATATCACGGATCTGCCAACCCACCGGGACCACCTCTTGCGAAGTAAACGGAGTATCCAGAGCCACCGACATCGTGATATCCCCATCGTGGCCGATCACACCACTCAGATCACCTTTGAACTCGAACGTGGCCGTGGAATCGCCACTCACGATCTTCTTCACCACACGTACCGTCCCAGAGTCATCATCAGGGGGCGGCGGAGGAGTGTCCTTCTTGTTGACGAAGGTACACGTGACCGTCTCTCCCACGGCAAGGTCAATCGCATCATGCGTCGACTGGTCGCCATCATCGGTCGATTCACATGTCGCCGAGACCAGGTCCCAACCAGACGGAACTGACTCCCACACCGAGTAGCTACCCGGCCTTAGGTCCCCGCTGTCGTTGCTCTCGCCATCCTTCAGCGAGAATGGCTCGTTGTAGCTGGGATCGAATTCGAAGTCACCGTTCCCGCCGATCGTGATCTTCTCCACAATGATCCTGGTCGGGTCTGACTCAGGAATCCTGCTGTTGTAGACATCACAGTCGACGGTGGCTAGATCTGGCACGCCGGTCAGCGTCCATCCATTCGCCCCAAAGACTTCGGTTGAGGGGTCGAAATCCTCGAGAGTGATCACACAGTTGCCACCAAGTAAGGTGTACCCGCTCTTGACCGTTTCGGTGATCGTGACGTCACGCTTCTCGCCCCGGTTGTCGAGGCTGTACTTGAACTGAACCTGTCCCGATTCGTTCGTCAAGCCGGGCGGTTCGCCACCGCTGACCCAATCGAACCCACTGTTTTCGGCCAGACCGACATTGAATTCCCAGCCGCTTGCAATCTCGAACCCATCTCCACCGGTTCCCCCGTCGAACTCGTAGGCGGGAGTTTCCGCCACGTACTTGGTGATGTTGATCGTCGTGTTGCACAATTGATCGGCAATCTTGGCTAGGGCATCGGCGATTTCGTCTGCATCCGACAAGAGGATGTAGTCGTCAGTCGCGATGTCGAGGGACCCGAGCGTTGCCTTATTCGGCCCGGTGACGGAACTCAGGCGGCCTTCGGAGGGCGCACCGGGAAGCCCAACGCCGATGCCAAACATGTGGACACCGTTCGTCTTCAGTGTGTTGGCATACGGAATCGCTGGCGCGGCTGCGAGATCCTTGTCGCCTTCGTACTGGCCGTAGGTGCCGCTGTCGATCGAGTTGGGATCGCCGTCGGTGATGAACAGCAGCAGATCGGGGTAGCCACGGGTGGCTCCGAAGTCGCCGGCTTCCCAAAGAGCTTCCTGCCAGTTGGTGTAGCCATCGCCGGCATATGTCGCGGTGTACCCGGTCAAAAGAGGATCACTTGGGGCGGCATATCCAGAAGTCGTTATGACTCGGGCCGAGTTAGGACTACCCGGTACGGGGTCTGCTGTCCCGGACACCTCAGGAGTTGACGAGAACTCGATCAAACCCACGGACGAATTGGTCCCATCCAAGGCCCCAATGAACGCGTTAAAGGCGTCTCTGACGGCCTGTTCGTCGCCGTTGTTCCGGATCGAACCGGTCTCATCGAGAACCATGAGCACGTCGATGCCACATTCAGCTACGGAGAGAACCGGGTTCGACCCCGGCTCTTCCGCACCCCACGCCGTCAAAGGTGCGAAGAACACCGGAATCATCGAAAGGAGCATTGCAAGTGCAGCAAAGGCCGCTACGGCTCGAGGTTCCTGCACTCCAGCGCGGGTATTGAATCTCATTTGTGTCGCCTCCCAGCGATCGGCCTGGCGCCAAGCCAGGTGTGCTTGTTGCTCAAGCTATGGCTTCTCGCCCTGGTCTTTATAGGTCTAACGACTCATTGGCACGGAGAGTGCTAGGTGACCACCTAGAGAGGAGGATCCCAGGTGAACAGGCATGCGTGACTCTTCCGCTGGTGGTGGGCCGGAGCATGAATTAGCCTTCTTGTATGCGGCGATGGGTGCAGGTCCTTGGGTGGACGCTTGTTTGGAGCGGCCTATTCGGGATCGGCTTTGTTGGGTGGCAGGTCTTCGGAACTGATGTTGCCAATGGGCGGGTGCAGGCAGCGGCTGGAATTCAGCTAGAGCAAAGTTTCGTCCAGACGAGACAGGATCTTCCCGAGGTCGAAGAAGTGCCGGTCCTCGAGGTCGGGGAGGTTTCTGTTGCGGATGTTGCGCCGGAGAGTGCTCCCGAGGTTGTCGAGTATTACGCCGAGGACCAGCCGGCGGAAGATACCGAGTTCGCCTATCTGTCTATCCCGAGCCTCGACCTGGAAGCGGTTGTCTTCGAAGGGGTGACCGTCGAAACGTTGAGGAAGGGCCCTGGGCACATGCCTTGGACGCCGCTGCCGGGGCAGGCGGGAAATGCTGTGATCTCGGGTCATCGGACAACCTATGGGAGGCCATTCTTAGACTTGGATCAGCTGAAACCTGGGGATCGAATCGAGATAGAAACGACGATCGGCATCCATGTGTATGTGGTGAGAGACAGTTTCGTGGTCGAACCCACCGACGTCTGGGTCACCGAGGACAGGGAGGGCAGTTGGCTGACTATGACGACATGCAACCCAAAATTCTCGGCTCGGGAGCGTCTGATCATCACTGCGGAACTGGTCGAGGGTCCCAACGCCGCCTACATGAGTTTTCTTCTCGAAGGTCGGGTCAAAGGGCGTCTCATAGCCCCTTCGCCGGCCGAGTAGTCGACGGTGGCGCTTTTCTTTCAGAGACTGCGTGACGGGGGATCATGGATCTAGGGCACCACCCCCTCGTCGTCTTTGTTTCGTGTCGCCTCGAGAAGCTCCCGGTGTCTCCGGTCGCGGGTGTTCGTAATCGACATGTAGGTCAACACGCCGGCAAGAATCAGAATCAGCAACCCCATAAACGAACCTCTGAGCAAACCGATAACACCGAACATCCAGGCGAACGTCGCGGAGATCGGACCGCTCCCAAGGGACTCATGACTCGCCGATACTCGTCTCAGCATGACTTGATCCTCAGCTACCAGAAGTCTGGTGAGGCGTTTTGGAACCCTGACACGATGTTCGTCCCATATGACGCCGCCAACCTCGACGAGAAGACCGCCATCAAGTACCGCCAAGCCACAGCGCTGCTCAAGGCCGGTGTGCATCCGAAAGTGGTGCAGGAACGCCTCGGACAGCTCGATCTCGGTCACCATGGACATCTACTCATCGGTCCTGCCCGGGATGCAACGCGAGGCGATCGAGAAGCTTGTGTCGATGATGGGCCAGGGTTGATCGAACCCCTGTTCGTCGGCGGGCGTGTCCATTTGGTGTCCAGTCGGCCGATTCTGGCCTCCGGTGAAGACCCGGAGAAGCAGAGAAACCCCCCTCTACCAGGGGGTGTCTTCGTCGGGCTGGGGAGATTTGAACTCCCGACCTCGTGACCCCCAGTTACAACAGGCACCCAGAATCGCCAGTGAATAGCTGATGCCTCGACCCCTAAAAGTGATATGAAACCTGACTGTTACAGACCGATACGCTGTTTCGCCCGACGGTGCCTGGCTCCCCGAAATCGACCTCTGGGAGTCACCGACCAATAACAACCAATAATTTCTGGCGTGCTGGCGAGCAACGCATAATGCCGGTTATGTGCGGGGTGGTTAGATGTTTATGAATTCTGTGACGGCCCAGTTCATTCCTGGCATGTCCGGGAGGTAGCGGCCGTCTTCGGCGGCTCCGATTTCGTTTCGGAGGAGGGTGCTCATCTTGTGGTTGAGTTCGGCGATCAGCTTGTTGTGGTCTGTTCCTTGTGCGGCAAGGTTGGTCATCTCTTGGGGGTCTTCGGCCAGGTCGAACAGTTCCACATCGTTCAGCTCGCGAACCTGGTCGATGCTGTCGGGGATGTGGTGTTGGGTGGGGGCGAAGTAGCGGGAGAACTTGTAGCGGCCGTCGAAGTATGTCCGTTGGAACCCCCGTTTGGTGAAGTCGGGCTTGATTCCCAATTGTCTGATCTCGGCAGGATCTCCACCTCCGGCCAGGATTCCTCCGATCTGGCCAAGAAAGTTGGCGTCGAGGGTCAACGCCCCTGAATAGGTGAAAAGCGCCCCGTCACGTAATCCGGCGGTGGCCGGATCGCCGGTCGGTTGGTTAACCAGCGGCGTCAGGTCCTTTCCCGGGAGCGACGCAGCGATGGTTTCGACATTTCGGCCGGCCGCTCCGCCAATATTGAGAAACGTTGGAGCCAGATCGACATGAGAGGTGACGGCATCACAGGTGGCCCCGGCGGGACCATCAGGCGTGACGACCAAAAGCGGAACGTGGATGCTCTCTTCGTACCCGTTGCCGCCTTTGCCCCGCATGCCGTGTGCGCCACCCATCTCTCCATGATCCGACGTGAAGATGATGACGGTTTCGTCGAGAAACCCCAGATCATCCAATTCCCTGATGAGCGCATCGACCTTGCGGTCCACTTCCTTCAAACAGTTCAGGTAGTAGTCGTTGAAACGTTGCCAACGGTCAGCCTCGGGAGGAATCCTCCCCAATGCAACCGCCATGGCGTCCTCGAACTCCTGATGAGCAGCAGGTCGTCCCTCCTCGTCCATCTCCTGGACGTAGTTGTCAGGCACCACATCGACATAACTCTGAGCGTATGTCGGCGTGTCGGGAGCCCACGTAGTCGGGAACAACAACCCGCCGGGATCCTGGACCGGTACACCCGACAGGTCCGTGTTGTAGTACATGATGTCGTGGGGGTTCACCAGGTCAACCGACAGGAACCAAGGAGTGCCCTCCGCTCGGAGTTTCAGACCCTTGGTGCGTAGCCACTCGACCGCAGCGATCATTGTGCCGTTGTCCCGAACGAACCCGTCCCACGGGCTCCCAATGACATCACCGGTCGGATTCCAATCTGAGAACCCGTACTTCTCCATATCATTTGCAAAGTTGTGGTCCCGGTCAGGGTCGGGATCGAGTTCCAAGGCCAGATGCCACTTGCCCTTATAGGCGGTGTAATAGCCTGCGTTTCGCAGCATTGTCCCCACCGTGGGGATTCGGGGAGACATCGACCCAACAAACTCGAACGTGGCATTGTCGAACATTCCAGTGTTCGGCATGTGCTGACCGGTGTAGATCACCGATCTTGACGAGGTGCAATAGGTAGAAGCGATGTAATGGTTCGTGAAAGTGACACCCCGGTCCATCAGCCAGCGACGAGCCGGCACCTCCAGTTCGGTCGGATAATCACCGAAGTAGCGTTCCTGATCCGTCAAAACGAACACGATGTTCCGAGGCTTGCTACCCGTCACGTTTCCCCTTTTCCAGTTGGACCGACGACCCTACACCTGCCTCACCTCGCCAGGTATCCCCATGCTGCGAACCTCACTTCAACGGCCAAACACCCGCACATAACGGCACTTATGTGCGTCGATTTAGACCGCTCATTTTGCCGTTGTGGGCGGGTGTCAGAACCTTTTGCCCGACTCGGGCAGTGCGCTCGGGAGTAGGTTCGTCCTGGGGTCGGGTCTACCGATGGGCCTGATCAAGAAGCTAGCGGAAGGACCCTTCGATGTTGTTTGTGACGCACTATGAATTGATCGGTGAGCCGAGCAAGGCACGTACCCAAGAGTTGATGGCCCTCTTTGGCGAACGTGGCGCCGGTGAAGGCACTGTCGCACACTATGTGTATGCCGACGCCGGGGCAGGTTTCGTGATTTCCGACGACTCGGGGTTGGATTCCCTTTATGAGGATGCGATCCAATACTCCCCGTACATGAAGTTCACCACTCAACCCATTCTCACGATTGACGAGGCTGTCCCAACCATTGCGGAGTGGATGAGCAGCTGACCACATGATCAGACCTCAAACTGCGACGTGATGAAGACCTGAACACGAACACGAACACGCCGCACATAACGGCACTTATGGGCGCTCATGCGCGGGAGCGATACCGGATCAGGTTCTCGATCAGAACGGTTCAGTTGTCCTCGCCGTCGAGAACGTCGGCGTCCTGTGGAAGTCGGCTATTAGCTGAAGCCCACAGGAGGAGTGGAATCGCCACGGCGACCGATAGGACAGTCCACCAGAACGAGTCGTAAAGGCTGAAGAACCAAATCAGGCCGATCCAAGCAACCGCGAGCACTCCTAACACGGCTATGGCGACGCGTCTGTTGCCGTTCAAAGATGAGACCTATCCACTTGGTGACTGGGAGTGTGACAGGTTCGATTATCAAGTCGTGGACCGATACTCCGTCGAACCGATTCGCACATAATGCCGGTTATGTGCGGGGAGTGGAACCGGTCCTGGGCGTCTCTGTCGGCTGCGGGCGAAACTCCCCTTGAAAGGCTGAGGTTGGTTGGGGTCTTCTGTGTCGGTTGGATGCTTCACTCAGTGGACGCTCGAAAGGAGGGCCGATGATGGACCAGGAGAGTTTCTGGGAACGGTTGGCGGCGCGTACGGAGCCGTCGGGGGTTCTGGTGGCGATGGAGAATCCGCGGGTCATCGTCAGGATGGCGGTTGTGTGGACCCTGGGTTCGATACCAGGAGTAGGTGTGCTCGCCGTTCTTTTCTTCTGGTTTGGGGAGCCTACTGCCGGTTGGGTAGAGGTTGGCATCGCGCTTTTCTACGTGGTCGCCTGGTTCTTGTTCGTCGCCACGGGCAGCACGCGTGGGACCTTCATCCTTCTGGCTTTTGTCAGCGTGGTCGGCATCGCTGTTGTGCACGTGACGATGGGTGGCTTTGCCAACTCGGGTGCGATTCTGATGTGGGGTATCCCGATGACCACTGTCGCCGTCCTCTTGCTCAGAAGGTGGGAGGCTCTCGTTGTCGGAGGGTTCATCATTGCTCTCGCAATCGTCTTTGGGTTCCTCGAAAAGACCTTGCAGGCGAGCCGTCCCGCTCCCGATCCGACGCTACCTGCCGTGTTGTTCACATACACCGTTGTCGCGGTGATTGTCCTGGTAGTTCCAGTAATCGGCCTGCTCGTCAATCGCCTGTCCTTCGAGCGGGAACGGGCAGAAAGCCTGTTGTTGAACGTGTTGCCGGCCGAGGTGGCTTCTGAGCTGAAGGAGACCGGTGCTACTGAGACACGCGGGTTCTCATCGATCAGTGTCCTTTTTGCTGACATTGTTGGGTTCACCCCCATGGCAGCGGAGATGGAACCCAAGGAGATGGTCGATCAGCTCAACGAGGTGTTCAGCCATTTCGACGCGTTGGCAGTGCAATACGGGTGTGAGAAGATCCGAACAATCGGCGACGCCTACATGGTCGCCGCAGGAGTCCCAACCTCGATGGAGGACCATGCCCAGGCCATCTCCTCGATGGCCTTAGAAATGCTGGACTACGCCAAGAGCACGGATTTGAGTTTCCGGCTCGGCATCAATTCGGGACCCGCGGTCGCCGGGGTGGTTGGAACCAGCAAATTCCAATACGACATTTGGGGTGACACCGTAAACACGGCCAGCCGAATGGAATCCCACGGAACACCGGACCGGATACAGATCACCGAAGCCACCTACCAGCTCATCAGAGACGACTTCAAAACCACACTCCGCGGCCCAATCCAAGTCAAAGGAAAAGGAAGCCTCACCACCTGGTATCTCGACGGCATAGGAGAACGAGCGGCACACCAGGCCCGCACATAACGGCACTTATGGGCGGCTGATGTGGGTGTGTCCGTGGCTTAGAAGCGAATACTGTGATCGCAGATGAAGAGACGATCTCGATGGGATGTTGCGCTTGCAGTATTCGTCTGGGTCTTGGTTCTGGGGGCTGTGACGCTGCTGATCATCGATTGACACGAGTCGGCCTCTCAGCCGTAGGTAGGACCCGCACATAACGGCACTTATGTACGCCTGGTCGGGGATCACGGACCGCACATAATGCCGGTTATGGGCGGGGCATGGGAGTCAGTCTGGGTCGTTGAACTGGTTTCAAGCTTCCCAGCGCCCTTGCTTGCCGTAACGTTGTCTTGTGGCCCGCAGCCCCTCCGACGAAGATCGAAGCCCAAACGCCCACCCTTTGTCCGACCTCCGGGGTGTCTCTTCCGAGCGTACACATGGTAAAGGTGAGCAGCGCAGGGGGCGTCTGGGTGAGTCTGTTAAGAAAGCTCGGTTCTCTCTTGAGGCCAAACGAGGCTCCTCGAGGTTTGTCGACACCATGTTCTATGGTCTCGAGAGCAACGCAAGGATTCCAGTAGCCGTCCTTGCGGGCGCCCTTGCGAGTCGAATCGTTGTGTTCGTGATACCGCTTCTTCTACTCCTGGTGATGGTGACGGGCACCTACGCGAGCGTTGTTGACGCAGATCCATCTGAAGTCGCCCGAACATTGGGAATGGCCGGTTTGTTACTCGACGCGACCAGCGATGCTGCTGGTATGAGCGACGGTCTCCGCGTGGGCACCATTGCGTTCACCGTGTTTGCGGTTGTGTGGTCTGCCTATGCTCTGGGAAAACTGATTCGGCGGACCCATGCGCTCATTTGGGATGTCGGCTTGCAGCGACCATCCAAGCGTTGGAGTATCCCTATCGGGGTAATCGGAGCATCGTTGGTAGGAGCGGCTCTAGCTGGCAGTCGTAGCCAGGTTCAAGGGTGGCCAGCTACCTGGGCGGCAGCTGAACTCGTTGGCGAGATGGTCGCTTTGACCATCCTTTGGGTCGTGTTGTCGAGGCTCCTACCGCATGCCGAGGATGCTGATTCTTGGCTCTATCTTCTTCCGGGGGCGACGCTCGTCGGACTCAGCTACATAGCGTTGAAGGTCGCAATCGTGGTCTATCTTGCCCCAAAGTCGGTGACTCTCGGTGCCCGGTACGGCGATCTCGCTTCTGCGATCCTCCTCCTCACATGGGCCTACTGGATCGCATTCATCATTGTGTTTGCAGCTGGGCTCAACTCGGCTGTTTTCAGAAGCCGAAGCGTGCGGGCTCGATCCTGATACTCACACCCACAGACGCCCCGGTGGTGTTCTAGGCAGACCAGTCAGGCCGGAGACGCGCCACGTGATCCCAGTCTTGATCAGCGAATTCAACAGATGACGGGAACAAAGCGGCGCGTTCAAGCGTCCGAGGCCGCACGGCACTTATGTTCCCCAAGGACGGGCCGCTACGTAATGCCGGTTATGGGCGCGGGCAGGGAGTGCTGGCGCCTGGGTTGTGGCGTTGAGGCTAGTGTCGGTGCCGGTCAGCGGATGTGTCTTTCGTTGGAGGTGTCTGATGGGTTGTGCCGATGAAGTGGCTGGGATTTCGACTCCTGATCGGGTTGATACGTCGGTCGGTGAGTTGTCGTTCTTTGATGGGGTCCCGTCGAGGGAGACGGTCGATCTTGCCTATGACTACATCGATCGGGCCCGTGGGGTGGAGGTGTTCTTGAATGCGATGTCGGGCGCGTCGGTTCAGGCGTTGGTCAAGGGTCCTGAGACGCTGGGTGTGTCTCGGGTTGGTCAGGTGCTGTTGTTCGACGGTTTGATGGATTCGGCGTCGTTGTTCCTTACCGGCAACACGTCGACTTTGTACGCATTGCCCTGGGTTGATCTGGCGGACGGGCCGATCGTGGTTGACGTGCCTCCCGGGATGCTGGGCGCTTTCAACGACATGTGGTTCCGATACATCGGTGATGTCGGACCTGCAGGACCTGATGGTGGTAGAGGCGGCACCTATCTGCTTTTGCCGCCTGGTTACGACGGGAAGGTGCCCGACGGCTATTTCGTGTGTCGGTCTCGGACGTTGGGGGTGTGGACCTTCATGCGGGGTTCGGTTGCCGGTGGGTTGGAAGCCGGTGTAGCGAACATTGTTGAGAATCTGAAGGTGTATTCGCTGTCCGAAAGGGAGAATCCGCCGGAGATGGAGTTCATCAGCGGCTCTGGAGAAGCATTCAACACGATCCATCCAAACACCTATGAGTTCTACGAGCACGTAGCCGAGTTGGTTCAGAACGAGTCAGATGAAATGCTCGACGTTGAAACGAAGGGACTTCTGGCCTCTATCGGGATCGTTAAAGGGGAACCATTCGATCCGGACGCCCGAATGAAGAGGCTCCTGACGGAGGCAGTCGCCATTGGAAACGCCGTCGCCCGTTCGATCGTGTGGTATCCACGGTCACAGGGCGCCCGTATCTACCCAGACTCTGACAGTGCCTGGATGATGGGCTGGGAAGACAAGGACGTTTTCTTCGAGAGGGACGGTGCACGCAATCTCGATGCCCGGGTCATGTTCCACTACCCCTACACCGCGGTGACACCAGCGATGGCGGTCAGCGTCCCCGGAAGAGGCTCCGACTACGGGATAGCGTTTCTTGACGCTGACAAGGAACCGTTCGACGGAGCGAAGACCTACCGGCTCCATCTGCCGCCGGACGTGCCGGTCAACGACTTCTGGGCGGTCACTGTCTACGACACTCAGACAAGGTCGCAGCTTCAAACGGGCCAACGATTCCCCACAGTCGGCTCGGATGACTCGAACCTCCGTGCCAATGGCGACGGGTCGTTCGACGTCTACTTCGCCCCCGAAGCACCTGACGGGTACGAGCACAACTGGCTTGAAACCATCCCCGGTAAAAGCTGGTTTGCAGCCTTGCGGATGTACGGACCCGAACAATCCTGGATCGACAAGACCTGGCGACCAAGCGAAATCACACTCCACCAGTAACTCCCAGCGAGACGCACAACCGGCACATATGTGCGGTCAGGTCGGCCGATCACAATGCCGGTTACGGGTAGATGGTTTCTTTCGGCGTTCGGTGTTGAGCTGATTCGTCACCTTTGGTTCGAGTGCGCTGGCATGGATCACGAGGAAGAGGTCGAGATGGACCTGTGGCAGCTAGCCGTTTCGCGTATTGACAGGGCGGGTGATACTGACGTGCCTGCGTCTGTTGACGAGGAGCATCACCAGGTATAGGACGGGTCCGAGGGCGAAGAGGATCAGGCTGAGCCACAGGGTTTCGGCTGCCAGTAGGGCGGCTAGACCGTAGGAGACGAGAAGGAACCCGGACCTGGTTCTCCATACTCGTTTCTGGTCTTTGGGAATCGGCTCCCAAAGCAACACGGGTCTCTTCTCCAGATAGAGGTCGACGATAAGTTCGGCGATTGATGCCCCGAGTAGAACCAGGGCGTATAAGCGGATGGCGGTAGCGTTCAGATTGTCGGACCCCAGCAGTCCAGTGGCGAAGGGGATCAACGCCATGGAGAACAGTGCGAACAGGTTCAGCCAGACCAGAACGGTGTTCGAGTACCGCACCGATGAGAAGGTGCGGGCGATGCCACACCCAGTAGGCACCGACGGTGAAGAAGCTGATAACAAAGGCGACGAACGTGGGACGTATCTCAACCAGGGCGTCTGCAAGGCTGGAGTCCTCAGTGACGCGTGGCGCTTTCATTTCAAGTACGAGAATGGTGATGACGATCGCCAGCACGCCATCGGAGAAGGCGAGCAGACGTGAAGGGTCTAGGACCCTCTTGTCATGACCGGTCAACTCTATGGATGGACGTTCCGCAATGTCAGGTCTCCGAGTACCGAGCAGTGAAGAAGATGGCGACACTAAGAATCAGCACCCACGGCTGGAACACAGCCAGTGTCGACACGTCGAATGCCGGCAGCACTATCAGTCCAAGACCGGCCAAATAGCCGAACACCGCCAACCACTTCGGCGCAGCACGCGTTCTAAGCAGGATTGTGGAGGTGCTTATCACAAAGATCGCCTCGAAACGGGGCAGCATCACCAAGAGAAGCGCCCGACCCGCGGCAATGAGCGACACCGGATTACCCCCACCCTCCCTAAGAGTGTCCTCATCCAACAACCCCGGCGCTGCAATCAGACACATCCCAATAGCCCACGTTGCCAACAGGATCATCGACGCCCCAAAGAACACCGACCCGAAGAACCGGTCCTCCCGGTTCCCCACCCTCCGGCGAATGACCGCAACAAACCACAGGAACGCGATCGCAGCAAACGCTGCGAGGTTCAACGCCAGCGTCAGTGAAAAGGCACTCGCCGGATCGTCCGCCAGCCAATCATCCAGCTCCCCGCCGGTCATCCCAAGCGGCCCCAAGATCAGCCACTGAGCAGCCCCACTCAAAAAAGCGAAAAAGACCCCAGCAATGGCTGCCGACTCCACCTTCGGTTCCCGCCGAAGTAGAACACCATCAAGGCCCGAAGCAGTGTCAGTCATCCAAGCCCAACCTAAGGGCACGAAACCAGTCCGAACGGAGGACAACGTCACACCCATCTCGACGTAGGACGGAATACATAACGGTACAAATGTACATATGTGCGTGTGGTGGCGGCGGACATGGTGCGGGTTTTGGGCGGGCGGGTGTCTCTCTTAGACTCCTAATGTCGGCACAACCCACGCGGATCGCCTCGATGGACGTGGCGGGGATCCCGCTCTGCCGCGAGTATCTCGATGGCGCCAAGAACTACCGACTCAATCTGCCCGTCGACCTCCCGGCCAAGGACTTCTGGTCGGCGGTAGTGTATGAGAAGTGCAGATGTCCGAAGCCACCGCCCCACTCGTCACGATCGGGAACTATGTCCGGGCCGAGTCCGATTTCCAGTTTCGCGGGTACATCGCCAAGCTCGACTGTTTCGGACGGCTGGTTCACTACCGCGCTCCGTATGACGTCCACAACCAGGTGACCGTCAGCGGTAACCGCGACACGCTCTACTCCTTCGGAGTGTTCGACCTCACCTCGCCACTCACGGTGCAACTGCCCGACCCGGGCGACAGGTACCACTCGCTGATGACCGTCAGCCAGGATCACTCGATCGAGGTCAGCTACAGCCCGGCCGAGGTCACCCTCACCGCCGAGTCCGTGGGAAGCCGCTACGTGTTCCTGGCCGTGCGCACCTTCGCCGACCCGGCCGATCAGGCCGACCTTCGTGCTGCTCACGCGCTGCAGGACCAGGTCTCGGTGCAGCAGGCCGACGTCGGTGTGTTCGATGTGCCGGCGTGGGACCAGCACGAGGTCGAGGACATGCGCAAGACGGTCAACGTCGTCGGGGCGGTGGCGACCGATTCATCGAAGTTCTTCGGCATCAAGGAGGAACTCGATCCGGTCTATTGGACATTGGGTGCTGCAGTCGGTTGGGGGGGGCTGCCCGCTGTCGGCTGCACGTACGGGATCACCACGCCGGACCGAAACGACGGCCAGACGCCCTATACGCTCCATGTTGCCGACGTTCCCGTCGATGCCTTCTGGTCGGTCACGTTGTACGACTCCGAGAGATGGATCCCGATCAACGATCTCGACGCCTACTCGTACAACGGCGTCACCGCCGAACACAATGCCGACGGCAGCGTCACCATCCACTTCGGCGGCGATCCGGACCAACGGAACTACCTGCCGATCGTGCCGGGATGGTGCTACCTCTTCCGCGCCTATCGGCCCCGGAAGGAGATCCTCGACGGATCGTGGGCCTTCCCACAACCCAAACCCGTTCAATAGCCGTACATAACGGCTGCGAGTTCGCCTGTCCCAGGGCATCACGGACCGTAATATTGAAATGATCGACCCCAACAGAATTGCTGTGCGACCCATTCACTTCTAAGCCCATTGTCTGCTGGCGTAGATTGTCTGACATGAGCGGCCAGAGTGGTGGTCGGTCGTGTCTGTTCTGTGGTCGCGCCCAAACAACCGCAGAGCATGTTTTCCCTCTCTGGCTTTCGGGGTGGCTCAAGGCTCAGGGCGTGGAACGGTTCCATCTCAAAACGTCACATTGGGGTGACAGAGCTGTGACTGACCTTGATATCAAGGTCAAACGCTTCTGTGAACCATGTAACAGCGTATGGATGGGTGAGATGGAGACAGCCGTTAAGCCCATCGTCACGACAATGATCCGGGACACATCGCCCAGAACCATCCTTCAACCAGGGCAGGTGCACCTCGCTCGATGGGGATTCAAGACCAGCTTACGTATTGCTGGCAGCGCAGCCGACGAACGTGATACCGCCATTGGATCTCTTTCGGGGGTTTCGACGCTACCAAACCCCGCCCGTTCCGGTCATGATCGGATGCGCTTCCGACGACCTGACGTTGCGGTTCGATGTCAAGAGTGTCACCCACAATGAAACTGGGGTCGAGTTCTATCAGGTACTACTCCTGATCGGGCATTTCTTCGTCGCCACGATCTATCCCCTCAATCCAGAACTGACGATCCAAACGGGCCTTGGGGTAGACACCTACGTTCCCATCTGGCCTCCCGCTGTCCCCGTGGTCTGGCCACCGCCCGTTCACATAGATACGAGTGAGTTGTTCCGGCGGTTGAGTTGATTCCGGCCTGGTGAGCGTCCGCACTTATGGGGCTGCTTGGGGCGATGCCGTCAAGCGGGCGGAGACACCGACCGAGAGATTTGACCCATGTGAGACAATGAGTTCACAACACATCGAGAGCGGCTTGAGGGATCCGGCCCCGTGATAGCCCGGCAACCCCCGTAAGGGAAGGTGCCACCGCCGGCAGACTGTTTGGTCTGAACGATGTAGACATAGACATCGAACCTTGACCCTTCCTAGTGAGGGGTCTTCTGGTTTGTGTCCGTTCTCGGCTTCTTGGAAGGAGAGCGGATATGGAAGACATGAAAGGACCCTCGAAAAGCGGTGGCTACGTCCCCGAACCAGGACAGTTCGGTTCAGTTGGCGAATGGTTCACCTACCTGCGATCGGAAGGTTTCTCAGTTCCGGTTCAGGCACCTCATGCCATCAGTCGAGTTATGGACGCCTTTGAGATGGACCACGAAGAGGCTTTTAGGTGGCTGGTCGATCGGCGACTGCTTGCTGTGACGAAGAGCGTCGTGGTCGTGGATCTGAGAGCGACCCGGGTTGACTTGCGGACCGTGGGCGATGCTGGTCTACCTTGGTCCTAGGGAACCGATGAGACTGCAGGCGTTGTTTGCGGCCTGCGTTTCTGGTTCGCCCAGCCGTACCTGGTGACTCACAAAGGGGTTTCACCAGAAAATCTTGGCGCAAATTGAGAGAGGCTCTCTGACTACCAGCCGGACGAAGTCGAAAGTCTCAAAGTCAGCGCAGGGCTGTGCACCGGACGACGGCCATCCACGACGGCAAAGGTGAGTGTGCCTTCGGCATGTGCGTCTTGGCTGGAACAAGCGGTTGATCTAGCCGAAACCATCCGGTGTGCGATCCATTACCTCGGCTCCGCTGACCAGACCCAATTTGACCGTTGGTGGGGGAGTGACATTCCCAGCGTTACCACCAACTCGTGTGTGGGTAGCGGGCGATTTCCCACGAAGACCCCCGCGGTAGTTCCTCAGGGACGCCTCCTGCATGTATCCCCCCAGGGTGCTGGGTTGCACACCTCTCTCCTTACCTTCGGAACCAATAACGGCCAATAAACGGCCTCGTCTGGCCAGGTCAGGGGAGTAGCGCTTAACACGGGGTTAAGTGACCGGTGTTGCCAACGAACCAAAATGGAGCACGCTGTGATCTTGGGATGGGTTCCTCTACGTAGACGGGACACGCCACCCTGTGTTGACGTGTCTCGCAACCCCCGGTAGCTCCGTTTGACCTGTGCCCGTTGGGATTCGGGCCTGGCTTCTACCTGGTGGAGTAATGATTGCTGGTCGTGGAAACTCGCCGCCCTTTCGCGGCTCCAACACCGGTCTTTTGAACCGCGGTTGGTGACCGTTGTTGGGCAAAAGGGGTATCGGTGGCGGGGAACAGCCCCACCTGTTCCCCCGCCCCGGGCAACAATGGTTGGTTGGTCATTCCTTAAGGGGACCGACCTTGATCAGAATCTCCGGTGGTTCGTGACCGGGTAGGCCGATCAGGTCACGATTAACCGTGCGTGGGCCCTCTCTTCTTGGCAGGTTCCGGCTTTCGAGAATGCCTGCCCTCAACATTCGATCTATCTCATCACGGTTCTGTTGGTCGCCCCCGGGTGCCTCCTCTGCGAGCTGTGACTTGGTTAGTTCGAACGACCGGTATTCGACGATTGAGAGGATGCCTTCGTCGCCCTCGCTGCGCCGCTTGTCTTTCTTACCCCAGTTCTCAGCCTGGTCGCTGCTGACTAGCGAAACGGTCCATTCGGGTGGCTTGAGTGGGGCGAGCGTGTCAATGTCGAACGGCCCACTATGTCCCTCTATCTCGTAGGTGAATTCATATCCCTGCCGAGATCCAGCGACGGCTCCGATTCGGTAGTTGCCGTTTGCGATGTCCGGTGGTGTCACATGCTTGAGCAGGATCCACGAGTCCGCCCACTCAGCGAACCCGGCCCATGCCAGGTCGTCGAGGTCGGGCTTTCCCGCTCGTTGGTTCTTTTTCAGGTGATGAACGACGATCAGGTCGAGATCAAGTTCGGCACAGATCCTTTGGATGTTGGTGAGTTGTTCACCCATAGCGAATATGTTGGATGCCTCGGTGTCACCTTCGATGAATCCATACGTCGCATCGAATATGGCCTGGCCGGCACGAAATGAAGCGACTGCCTTGCGTAGGGCTGACTCCAGGTCTTCGTCGCTCCACTTGAGGCCTTGGGCTGGGACGACAGTGATCGGCCCTATCTTCTCGCTGTTGTTTCGACTCCGTATCCGGTCGAGGGTCTTCAGTAACTGGCGTTCCCCTTCGTTGATGAGGACGATCACAGAACAGGGGGCATGCACTTCGAACCCGGGTGCACCCAACCAGTCCACGCCATTGGCAATGGCATAGGCGAGTTCGGCGGAAATCAGAGTGGTCTTGAAAGTCTTCTTGGCCCCTCCGACGATGGTGTAGGTGCCCTTTGGCAGTAATCCCCTGACCCTCCATTCAAGAGGCTCGTTTGCCCACCCGAGCAGATCATCAGCCTTGTACACGTCGACACGTCCTTCCGAGACGATGGGTTCGGCACTTCCGAACCGCAATCGGTGCGCCGGTTTCTCGTGTTGAGTCTCCGGTCCCGGTCTCGGCTTGCGCTTTCGATTCCCGCTCCGCCCTGGCCTGGCTACCGGGGATTCGTCGTCCTCTGACTTCATCCGGCCCGGGTTGATGTCAAGTGAGCGCAAGATGTCGTTCCGATGGCATCCAGCCTGACAGTGAATCTCGACATCCTTGTGTTGTACCGACACAGTCAGGACGCCCTTGTCGTCATCATGAGCTGGGCACAGCGCTGTCATTGTTCCGTCGCCGAAGACGATCAACCGCTCACTGAATTGGAGTTTCCAGTGCAGGATGTCGTATCTCGCGTTCCATCTACCCGTCAACAGCTACCAGCCTCTCCGGAGACATTTTCAAGGCCTTGGCGAGGCGGACCACAGTCGAGGTATCCAGGTCGTGGCGGTCACGCTGGGCCTTTGAGGATTGTCGACTTGCTGATATCAGCGATGAAGGTCACTTTCGATACCTCATTCACGTCAAATTCGATCGCGACTCTGCCAGCCGTCGTATCGCCCCCGCCTCTTTCAAAGCGGCGTCAGGTTTCATCCCTTTGCCGATGAGGAGAGCAGCGATCACTGGTTCGAGACCGTCGGTAAACTTCCGCTGGCCTGACAAAGCAAGAGACAGTGATGGTTGGGTCCGCCCGAGCAGCAGAGCCAAGTCGGTTTGGGTCACACCATGTTGCGCCAGCCGATCGGCCGCTGGTGTTGAGGTTTGCATCATCATCTGTCCTCCTTTGTCAACGCAACATCATCTATCTCTCGATACCCCGGAGATCAGTTGCTGACATAGGAGGCGTGAACCTCTGGGTCATAACAGTACGACCCATCTGTTATAGATGTCAAGGGAGAGTCCTTAAAAAGATAAGGAGTTCTGCAACAGTTGCAGAATACGAGGGTAGAATTAGTCAGTAAAACGTGTGATACATCTACCCCTCCTGCGAGCAGTCGATTTAGAGAAACTTAAGGTTTCTGATATGATGGAAGGAGATGATGGTGAAACGGATCAGCACTGAACGAGCTTTGAACGTACCGATTGATCAGGGCCTTCGTGACCGTGTCAGAGACGAGGCAAAAGCAAACGGGATGCAACTCCGAGAGGCGGTACGAGACGCCCTCACCCTCTGGCTACACAACACGAGCTATCTAAGAGAACAACAGTCGGAACGGGAGAAAAACCGTGCCGATAGGAAACAGAATTTGGAGTAGATGTAAGCGACCCGCCGGTGCGTGAACACCGACGGGCCAACGATCAGACCCCCACAGCGCAAACTGAGAAGGTGATCAGTGACCAATCCTACAGAGCAACCACCCACAAACCGAGTCCCCGTATTCCTAGAGCTTCCTGAAGAGACGGATGTCGAGACTCCTTCTCCACCCCGATACGTTTATGAGCGTTTGGAGCGGGGGATCCGCAAACGAACCCGCAGCGACGGGAAAGGCAAGCCGGCCTATGAGGTCCAGGTGTGGGCCGACGGTAAAGCCACCAGTAGGACGTTTTCGAGTATCCAGGACGCTCGCAACTGGCGTGACCGTCAGGCAGGAGCGAGGGCCGGTGGTGAACGGATCGTTCGGGGACATCCCAGGCTGAAGCTCAGAGACTTCATCGAACGGTTTTGGGAGCCTTGGCTCGCTGAGGAGGTGTCGATGGAGAACCTCAGGGAGTCAACGGTTCTCTGGTACCTCCGTGGAGCACGAAACGTCTCCAGCGAGATCGGAAACGTGAGAGTCACAGACATCTCCAAAGAGGTGCTCCGGGGGATGCTCTCCAGAAGGATCAATCAAGGTGACTCAAAAGCGAAACTCCGCCAGATGCGAGCCACCATGAGATCGATCCTTTCTCTCGCAGTAGAACGTGACGTGATCGTCTCCGACCCGTCTGGGTTCATGGTCGGACGAAATGCTCCCAAGACTCTGAAGAATGAAAAACAGCCGTTAAGAGCGTGGAGTGAATCCGACGCCCGGGGGTTCATCAGGTCCGTTCGTGGAGACAGGCTCGAAGCGCTATGGATCCTGTTGATCACCACCGGGTTAAGGAGAGGCGAAGCCTTGGGTCTCACTTGGGAAGACATCGACCTAGAAAGTCAGACACTGACGGTCAGAAGGTCGTTGGGCCATGTCGGACCAGACCTTCGATTCCAGGAACCAAAAACTGAATCAAGCAAGAGAACGATCGCCATGGGACCCTCAACGATTGATTCTCTGAAGGCTCACCGTATGGTCCAAACCGAGGATCGGCTCGCAGTCGAGTCTTGGAACGACGAGATGAACCTGGTGTTCTCAGGAGCCGATGGCCGGCCCGTCCGACCTGACTACGTGACGAAACGGCTCCGACGCCTAGTTAAGGACGCAGGGTTGGAGTGGATCCGAGTTCACGGACTACGCCACACCATGGCGAGCGTTGCACTCCAGAACGGAACCGACATCGCCACCGTTTCAGAGCGCCTCGGCCACAGCGATACCAACGTCACAGCTCGGATCTATCTGCACGGATCTAAAGGCACCGATCGCCTGGCAGCGACAGCTTTGGACGATGTTCTTCATAGATGAGAAATGTCATAGGTCGGTAGACGCAGCCAAGGAGGTCAGATAGGGCACGCATAAGTGCCGTTATGTGCGGGGTTGCGCGACTGATTTGGTCAGGTGGGAGTCGAATGAAGATGGTCTTGATATCGGTTCGTCCCAACCCCGCGACTTAATGAAGATGAGGCTGTTCGGGATTTAGAGGCTAGAAGCCGCGGGTCTATCGTCTTGCGACCCCAACCAAGGATACAAATTGGAAGCTACGCAAGTAGTAATGGCAACCTTCCCAACTGAGGATGGTGCTGACAAGGCAGTCGAGCAGCTTGAGCAGATGGCCAAGGATGGGTCGATCGAGATTATTGAAGCTGCAGTCGTCCGCCGATCAGTCGATGGTGAGGCTTCGGTTACCCAGGTAGGCATTCCCTCGGCGAAGAGTTGGGCTGGCAAGGGTGCCCTTATTGGCGGAATCGTGGGGATTATCTTCCCGCCGTCGCTCATAGCCGGTGCTCTGGTGGGGGCCGGACTTGGAGCCGGTAGTGGCGCAATCGCCAAGGCCGCGTTGGCGAACGACGAACTCAAGCAGGCGGCAGAGGATCTCGAACCCGGTACATCGTCTTTAATGGCTGTCATCGATCAGAAATGGCTGAAGGAGTTGACCAAGGCCATGGAGGGCTACTCGAAGCTCGCTGAACACACTCTGGACGCCGATACGGCCGCCAATCTGGAATTCCTTTCTGACGAAGCATCCGGAGTTGCTGCGGTATCTGGGACGGTGATTGCCCAAGACGACGACGCCGCCATGGTCTCTCAGATCACTATTGTCGAAGACACCGACACCGGGGTCATCGCAGCCAGCGGAGCAACCGTCGTAACCGATGGAGACGTAGTCGCTGCTGAGGGATTTCAAGCAATAGCGGTTCCCGACGACAGCGAGGCCATCGGCGACGGCGATTCAGGCGACGAAGACGAATAGCGGCACAACTCGGAGGAAGACGGAAGAGTTGCATAAGCGGTGAATGCCGTGATTGCTGAGAAGCGCCCATAACCGGCTTCGGGCCGGCGTCCACTACAAGGTTGTTTCCGAGAGACTCGGTCACTCAACAGTCCAAACCACGTTGGATATCTACTCCCATGTCTCTGAGGATCTCGACAGGGAAGCAGCCGAAGCTGTGGCCGAACTGCTGTACGGCTGAGAGAATGTGGTCAGTCTGTGGTCAGCCGGACCACGGAGCCGAAGTTGGAATCCTGCTAGCCGGCGTCGGACAGATACCGTCCGTAGAAGAGCTTGAGGACTCTATTGCAGAGTCGTTCGGCGAACCGGTTGTGTTGACCGTCGCGTATACGCCCACCCTCATAGTCCGGTACTCGGACGCCGAAGGTCGGACCGAATTGGTGCCGGAAGAATGATCCGTCTAACCGCGGTCGTCCGGATGCCGTTGTTCCATTGCTGTAAGACTGTTCAACATGGCTGACCCAACGCTCACCGACGGTTTCCAACCCTTCGGCAGACGAAGCTGGGCGTTCGTCGGATCGTGCCCGCCTCAGCGATCATCTATTGGGTGTCCGCATAACTCTCGCGCCTGGTGGTGCAGCTGGTGATAGCAACAGTCGTGGGCATTCTCTTCGTACCGTTGGTCGATCTCATCGACAGATACCTCCCAAGGCGGCTGGCCGCTCCGGTTGGTGGATTCTGCCCTGAACGCCTTTTCCGAGTCGAACGTCGCGTTCTGGGGGTCTAGTTTGCCATGACTGAGAGTCGCTACTTTGTCCGACCCAGCGGTCAGCCCAGGGCTCGGCGGGCGACGGATGCGGTCGGCATGGCCTTTGGGCTGATCTTCTTCCTTTTGGGTTTGTGGGCGTGGAGCCGGGAAGTTGATGTCGCAGTTGCCGCCAGGGAGATTGTCGAATGGGTGCCGGATTGGCTGTCAGGTACGACATCTCTAATCTTTGGACTCTGTTGGCTGTACACCGTTGGACTGATTGTCGGTGTTGCGGTCAAGCGGCGGGTCGCGTCGGGAGCCTTCCGAGACATCGTCTTGGCGTTGGCGGGTGCTGCCTTACTGGGAACGGTACTGACACGTCTGATCACCGACGAGTGGCCTCGGTTTCTTCCTGAGTTGGCGCTTGCCGATCCGCTCGCTCAATTTCCGATCCTGCGAGTAACGATCATCACCGCTGTCCTGCTCGCTGCCGCTCCGTACTTGACACGGCCGGTGCGTCAATTCGGCTGGGTCGTGATCCTGTTGGCTGCGGCTTCCGGTGTGTTGCTGGGCTTTGGCCTGCCCTCCAGCGCTGTTGGCGCTGTGGCTTTGGGTGCTGCAGCAGCCGAGCTTGTGTTGTTGGTCTTCGGGTCACCCCGCGGGTACCCGGAGACGGCGTCCATTGAGAGAACGGCGAACAATCTAGGAGTGTCCGTGTCGAACGTGCAGCTCAGCGTCGATCAGAGCTGGGGGGTGCGGCGTCTCGTCGGCGCAAGCGATGTCTATGAGAGAGTTGAGATCAAAGCCTATGGGCGGGATGCCACGGATTCTCAGATGTTCGCCCGCGCCTGGAGGTATCTCTGGTACCGAGACGCCGAATCCACGCTGGCGCTAACACGAATGCAGAGTGTCGAACACGAAGCACTGGTCACGGTCATGGCGGCACGCACTGGCGCATCGGTGACAGGCGTGCTGGCTGCAGGTACTGGTGACGATGATGTCGCAATCATCGCAGTCGAGACGTCGGGCGAACGTCTCGGGGCCGTCGATCCCGCCACCATCTCAGACAGCGACTTGACTGCAATCTGGGGGTCGGTCGCTCACCTGCACTCGGCTGCAATCTCCCATGGTGGCCTGAATGGAGAGGCCGTGTTCGTAAGCGATGATGGCCACCAGATCGGAGACTTCGCCGCCGGATCTCTCGGTGCATCCGAGACGCGCATTGCCATTGACGTGGTCGAGTTGCTCTTCGTGCTTGCCGGAATAGTCGGCGTGGAGCGCTCGGTTGTGACGGCTAAGGCTGGATTGGGCGACGAGGCGTTGCACTCGACGCTGCCGTATGTGCAAGTCCCGGCGGTGAGCTCGCAGACCAAGAGTCGGTCTGTCGAGAAACCCAAAGCCGTGATTAATGACATCCGCGCTGAACTTGAGCGGGTCTTGTCGATCGAGGACGAAGATAAGGAGGAGTCCGTCCAATTGAGGCGCGTTTCGGGGAGAAGCCTTGTCTCTACCGGATTCACTCTTCTGGCGGCCTACTTCCTGATCACTCAGCTGGCAGGGATCGACTTCGTAGCGGTGTGGGATGTGGCCAAGGACGCCCAGTGGGTGCTGGTCGGGGTCGCTTTCCTGATTGGGCAGCTGGTCTACTTTCCGCAAGCGACGGCGATGCTTGCCGCAGTTGGAACTCCGATACCGCTCAAACCGGTGGTGGTTCTCCAGTCGGCGATCATGTTCATTTCGCTGGCCGTGCCCACCTCTGCTGGGCGTATCGCTGCGACCGTCACGTTTCTGAAGAAGTACGGTTTGAGCTACACCAAGTCGGTGGTTCAGGGATCAATCGACACCCTCGCAGGTCTTCTCGTCGAAGTCACTGTTCTGCTCCTCGCGTTCTTGTTTGGTGGGTTGAGTCTCGACCTCGAACCCCGAGAGGTGAGGTGGGGCCTGGTCGTCCTGGTCATAACGGTGCTCGGCCTCGTAATTGTCTACCTGGTTCGCCATGTCCAGAAGCTTCGCGACTGGGTATTACCGATTTTGAGTTCGGCGTGGTCTGTCCTCGCCGACGTTCTCAAGAATCCGAAGCGGACAATTGCCCTGCTGGCCAGTGAGGTGGGTTCGAGACTCGTCCTCGGGATAAGCATGTGGCTGATCCTGAGGAGCCTCGACGTCTCGTTGAGTCTGTTCGATACCACGACCACAGTGATCGCCGCCGGGCTCCTTGGCGGTGTTATCCCGGTGCCGGGTGGCGTCGGAGTCACAGAAGCCGTCCTGACAGGGTTCTTGGTGATGTTCGGCGTTGACCAGACCACAGCCTTTACCGCGGCTGTCATCTATCGGTTCGCCACGTTCTACATTCCCTCGGGTGGCGGATACTTCTCAGCACGATGGCTCGGGTCCAACGGCTACGTCTAGCACTGGAGAGTCATTGTGTGCGGTCTCGACCGTGGTCGTGTAAAGGCGTAGCTTTCCCAAGCAAGAAGGGAGCCACGTCTTTGCTCTTGCGCCTCTTGCGGTCAGGGGCCGTCATGCCCGGGTGGCTCGCGAATCGATCATCCCCGCGGCCAAGATCGGGCCATTCAAGGAGGAGTTGGAGCAAAAGGCATGGCCCAATCGCTGAGATCATCCGGTAGATTGTCGTCGTGCCATTGACCAGACCTGATGAAAAGTCGCGAGTCGAGCGGTATCTGCCAGTCGTTGGTTGGCTGCCCAAATATGACTGGGGTGAGAGTCTCCGCTGGGATCTGGTAGCGGGTCTGACTGTCTGGGCTTTGTTGGTGCCCGAGGCGATGGCTTATGCCGGGATCGCCGGCGTCCCGCCAGAGGCTGGTCTGTATACCGCACCGCTTGCTCTCCTCGGATATGCGATCTTCGGCAGCAGCCGGCACCTGTTCGTGGGTCCAAGTTCGACGGTCGCAATCTTGTCGGCGGCAACTGTGGGCGGGCTTGTGGCCTCGGATGCAGCGACGTTCTGGGAGGCCACGTCCTGGTTGGCGATCATCACCGGAGCCATCCTGGTGATTCTTGGTTTGGTCCGTATGGGCTGGATCGCCAATTTCATGTCACAGCCGGTGCTCGACGGGTTCATCGTGGGCCTCGCCATCACGATCGCGGTCGGACAGCTCGACAAGATGTTTGGAATCGAGGCCGAGGGACAGAGCGTGGTGCGGGAGTTCCTCGACATCATCGCCCAGATCGGCGATTGGCACCTGGGCTCGATGGCTGTCGGATTCGTTTCTCTGGCGGTGCTCTTCTTGATGCACAAGTTCACCCCGAAAATCCCCGCGGCTCTCACTGTCGTGATATTCGCCATTCTTGCGTCGGCTGCGTTCGGCTTTGAGGACGCTGGGATTCACATCGTGGGTGAGATCCCGTCGGGTCTTCCACCGATCGGCCTCCCGGGTTGGCCCGCCGGCGTCGTACTCGGTGAGCTCATCATCGGGGCCCTGGCAATCGTGATAGTCGGCTACGCCGAGTCGCTGGCTGCAGCGAAGGAGTACGCCAGGAAGTACGGGTATCAGGTCGACGCCAATCAGGAGATGATCGGGCTCGGAATCGCCAACCTAGGGTCCGGTATATCTCAGGGGTTTGTGGTTGACGGCTCACTGTCGAAGACCGCCGCTGGAGATTCTGCGGGTCAAAAGACGCAGATGACCGGACTGATCGCAGCGGTGATAACGATCATCACGATTCTCTTCTTGACCGGACTGTTCTTCCATCTGCCTGAGGCGACATTGGGTGCAATCGTGGTCCACGCCGTCTGGAAACTGATCGACTTCCACAAGCTGAGGCGCATGCTGAAGGTCCGTCAGGAGGACTTCTACGCCGGTTTGATCTCATTTGCCGGAGTGCTCCTCCTTGGCATCCTCGAAGGCGTAATCCTTGGGGTAGTTCTCTCGCTGTTGATTCTGATCTACCGGGCCAGCTTCCCATCCGCAACCGAGTTAGGCCGGGTCGAGATTGGTGACCGCGAAACCTATGTGTCGTTCGCCGACACCGACGACGCCCGTCGAACCGAAGGGGTGGTAGTCCACCGTTTCGACGCTGATCTGATCTTCTCCAACGCCAACAGCTTTGCCGATTCGGTCAGAGAGATGCTTTACGAAAGCGAGCCACAAGCCTTCGCCGTGGTGTTGGACTGTGAGCAGATGACCGTCATCGACATGACCGGCGCGATGGCCCTGGAGGAGTTGACGGTCGAACTCAGAGACAACAATGTTTCCGTGCATTTGGCGCGGATCCACGGTGACGCACTGGCGGTTGCCCACCGATCCGGAGTCCTCGACGTGATCGGCGACACCAACATTCACACAACTGTCGCGGGGGCAGTGAACGCTGCTCTCACCGCGGCTACAACCAAAAAGGAGAATTAGATGCCCATCCGGGGTTGGGCCCCTCCGATCACAGTAAACCACGTGCGGCTATGACTCGGGCGCTCCCGTAGCAGGCGACGCACACCAGGCGCCGTTCAAGTTCACCGGCACGGCCCGTGAGGTCGTCATCGACGTCAGCGGCGAACTCATCGAGGAAGATGAGGAGACACGGCGCGCCGCCCAGGATGCGACAATGCGCAGACTCATGGCCCAGCAGTAGCGAGACGTAGGCATGCCGAGTTGAGTAGCCCATGCGCGGTGAGGATGACTGAACGTCGTTCGGCCACAATGTCGGCATGACCGGCCAGTCCACCGCCAGCAAGTCGTCGGGTATCGCCCGAGTACTTCCGATTCTTGACTGGCTACCGCGCTACCAGGGCAGCTGGCTGCGACCTGATCT
>Ga0255048_10000057_pt1 | contig 73192 bp, 79 predicted proteins | sample JV7_2_2_MG_FD_183619 | JGI IMG/M metagenome (GOLD analysis project Ga0255048, IMG submission 183619) | Seawater microbial communities from Jervis Inlet, British Columbia, Canada - JV7_2_2 | ecosystem: Environmental > Aquatic > Marine > Inlet | place: Canada: British Columbia | collected 2016-10-06 | reverse complement strand
AAATAGGCCGGCCAACGGGTTGGAGATGCCTTCGAAGAGGTCGGCGGCCACATCGGAGCCGAATGCCTTGATGCCGCTCTCGAGGAACTTGACGCCCGCCAGGAACAGATAGAGGAGACCGAGGACAAGCAATAGCCGAGCCCAGGTTGGAATCTTGCGTTCAGGTATCGGCTGGCTGATCGCCATCGGAAGGACCCGGCTCCGTCTGTGCTCGCGGTGAGACTATCGCGCGACTCGATCGCCCCAGGTTGTTGGTGTGGGATACTCGGAGCGATGGATTCCAAGCCCCGGGTGCTGTTCGTTTGTGTTCACAATGCCGGCCGCAGCCAGATGGCAGCGGCCCTCACTGAGATGCACGGCGGCGAGTTGATCGACGTTCATTCGGCCGGCAGTGAGCCCGCCGACCAGGTGAATCCGGTAGCGGTGGAAGCGATGGCAGAGCTCGGAATCGACATCGAGTCACGGCAGCCGAAGCTTCTGTCGACCGATGCTGTCGAAGGGTCCGACGTGGTGATCACCATGGGCTGCGGCGACGCTTGCCCGGTCTATCCCGGCAAGCGCTACCTGGACTGGGAGCTGGACGACCCGGCCGGCCAGGATCTGGTGGCGGTTCGGGGGATCCGCGACGAGATCAACCGGCGGGTTCTCGATCTGGTGCAATCGCTTCTCAGTGATGGCACCAACCGGGAGTGGTCGACCGATCTGGTCCCCGACTGACCCAGCCTCGGGTTCGAGATCGAACCGCCTAAGGAATGAGCCACACCGGGTGCTCGACCAGATGCATCTGGCTGCCGTCCCTGGCCGACTCCTCCCACATCATCAGCGCTCCGATTTGAGGAGTGTCGACGGTGTAAGGGATGGCGAATTGGAAGGCTCCCCAGTCGGGGCCGCCGGTGCTGGCCGTCGTGAAGCCTTCTGCCAGCTGCAGTCCGTCGTTGTCGTATAGCGCCCACTGGGCAGTGGCTTCGAACAAGCGCCCGATACCGGAGACCAGCAGGGGGCTCTCGGTCGAGGCGAACCAGGCGGGCTGGTCGATCAGGATTTCGGGGACCAGGCCCCAACTCAGCAGTGCCTCCCGGCCGAGCGAGGGTGACACTTCCATTCCATGGCCGCCGAAGGATTCGATCGCCTCTCCCTCTATCATCAGCACAACCTCATCGACAGTCGAGAACTGAGTGAGGGTGAACACGATTTGGGTGAGCACGGCCATCTCCCCGAAGGTGCCTCCGATGTTGTCAACCTCGGCTGAGAAGTCGACCAGGGCGGCTCCATCGGCGATGCTCAGTCCCAGCAGTTCGGTGCCGGCCGGCATCCCGCCGGTGATGGCCGGGGTCCCGGCCTGCTCGGCGGCTGTGGGTCCGGCGATGAGAGCGTCGATAGCGGCCCGGGCCACGGAGGCCGTGGGCTCGATCTCCCGGGTGACCGGCCCTACGAAGGGTCCGGTTTCGCCACCGATTGCATCGATCATGAAGTAGACGCTGACAAACTGCGGCTCGGCCGGCACGGTGGTCGTGGTGGTCGTGGTGGTCGTGGTGGTCGTGGTGGTCGTGGTGGTCGGCGGCTGCGTGGTGGTCGTGGTGGTGGGCGGCGAAATGGTGGAAGACGTGGTGTCGGCCGACGGGTCGGATTCGCCGCAGGCGGCGGCCACCAGAGCCAGCGCAACCAAGAAGAATCCCAGGCGTTTCATGTCATTGCTCCTCGTTGTGAGTGCTGTGTCCTTCACCCCTTAGACGTCACCGAAGGTCCATTTGGGTGACGGCAGTCGGGCGGTCAGTTGCTTGGACGTCCGCAAACCGGCGCCCTGTTCCTAACATCTGCTGACCAATGCACTACGAGCTCTCGACTCTTCCCAACGGCCTGCGTGTGATCACCGATGCCATGCCGGATGTCCGGTCCGTGGCCCTCGGCGTGTGGGCTGATGCCGGCACCCGCGACGAGTATCCCAACGAGGCCGGGGCGGCCCACTTTCTCGAGCACCTCCTCTTCAAAGGCAGCGAGCGTCTCTCCGCCCAGCAGATCGCCGAATCATTTGATGCAGTTGGTGGCCGGTCGAACGCCTTCACCAGCAAGGAGCAGACTTGCTACTGGGCGCGGCTGCGTGACGACGATCTGCCACTTGGTATCGACATCCTGGCCGAGATGGTCAGGCACCCCGCCTTTCGCCAGTCGGAGATTGATTCCGAGAAACATGTTGTCCTGGAAGAGATCAACATGAACGAGGACGATCCCACCGACGTCGCCTACGAGGAGTTCTCGGCGGCACTGTGGAAGGGACACGCCCTCGAGCGGCCGGTGCTGGGCACCAAGGAGTCGATCACGGCGATGGGCCGGTCGGACATCAACGACTTCTGGTCGCGCCGCTACCACGCCGGGTCGACGGTGGTCTCAGTGGCGGGCCGGGTCGACCATGCGGCTCTGGTCGAGCTGGCCAACGAGCACTTCGGTAGCTGGCACCGCGACGAATCCACTCACGACCATGGGCCCGTCGCCGTCGAGCCCAGGGTGGCGGTGCGGCACCGGGACACCGAACAGACCCATCTCATCATCGGCGGAGAGGGCTTCCAGCGCGGCGACGATCGCCGTTTCGCGTTTGGGCTGCTCAACCATGTCATGGGCGGCGGGATGTCATCCCGGCTGTTTCGCGAGATCAGAGAGCAACGCGGCCTTGCCTACGCCGTGTACAGCTTCCGGTTCCCGTACGCGGACTCGGGCGGCTACGGGGTCTACGTCGGCACCACCCCCAACCAGACCGACCAGGTCCTGCACCTGGTGGAGGACGAGTTCAAGAAGTTGATCGCCGACGGCATTACCGACGACGAGCTGGAGCGCGCCAAGGGCCACGTGCAGGGGAGCCTGGCCCTCAACGAAGAGGATCCCAATAGTCGAATGATCCGTCTCGGCCGCGAGGAGATAGCAGGTCAGGATCACCTCAGTCTCGACGAGACACTGGCCCGATACGACGCCGTCACCGGCCGGGATGTTCACGATGTTGCCGTCGAACTGTTGACGGGACCCAAGGTGATCGGGGCCACAGGTCCCCATGAGGCCTCCGAGCTGGAGCCGTTTGTGCTGTGACCCGCGTCCTCGTCTCCGGAGCATCTGGGCGAATGGGCTCGATGATCTCGACGGCGATCGCGGACAGTGACGGCCTCGAACTGGTCGGCCGCTATGACCCGGCCGGCGGGGAGGGGGTGTCGTCCGACGCCGACGCCCTGGCCGAAGGCGATGTGGTGGTGGAGTTCACCAATCCCGACGTTGTTCTCGACAATCTGCGCAGATGGCAGCACCGGGGCCTGCATGCTGTGGTGGGCACCTCGGGCTTCACCTCCGGGCGGATCGCCGAGGTCGAGAGCTTCTTTGGGGCTGGACCGCCCAACTGCCTTATCGTGCCGAACTTCTCGATCGGGGCGGTGCTGTCCATGCGGTTCGCCGCCGAAGCCGCGCCTTATTTCGCCGCAGCCGAGATCATCGAACTGCACCATGACGGCAAAACCGACGCCCCCTCGGGCACCGCCATCGCCACCGCCGCCGGGATAGCCGCCGCCGGAGAACAGGCACGCGCCGTCGAGTCGACGGAACTGGTGGCCGGTGCCCGCGGCGCCTCGGTCGAAGGAGTGCCGGTCCACTCGGTTCGCTTGTCGGGTCTGGTCGCTCACCAGGAGGTGATTCTCGGGGGAACGGGAGAGACCCTCACCATCCGCCACGATTCCACCGATCGCAGCTCCTTCATCCCCGGGGTCTTGATGGCCGTCAGAGGAATCGGCGGTCTGCCCGGAGTCTCTGTCGGTCTCGAGGCTTTGCTATGAGCGAAGAGGCCATGTCTAACGACGACTTCAGGCCCGGCGAATCGGTGGTCGAACGTCAGATTCGCCTGGCCATGGAGCGCGGGGAGTTCTCTGGCCTACCCGGCCACGGCGAGCCGATCGAGGGGCTCGACGAGACCTACGACCCGCTGTGGTGGGTGAAACAGTGGGCCGAGCGGGAGGGCCTGACCCCCGGTGAGTTGGCCGTGCTGATCAAAGAGCGCAAACAGCGCGACTGAGCCCCGCTGTGGGACGGGGCTCAGCCCGGGAAGCATCCTCACCTAGCGGATCGATGATTCCCATCGGCGACACTATCGCAACCGGGTTGCCCCCGCCGCCAGCCGTCCCGGAATCGAGCAGGTACAATCGTCGCAACCGGCCCAGGGGTGTTCATGGACAAGCGAACCGAGGCGGAGTCAGAGGCTCTCGAGTTGGACGAGAAGCACGTCGCCGACGACATTGAAAAGACCATCTCCCAGCCCCTCAGTATCGAGGGCGAGGCAATGATCGAGGCTGCCGAGCTCGAGGAGCTCAAGTTCTCCCAGGACTGAAGCCAGACCCCTCACCGGTCACTCGCGACGAAACCTCACTCTGGAATTTTCCAACCTTGTGCTCGTTACCCTCAATGGGTTGCGAGAAATAGGTATTTGAGGAGAAACCATGAGTGACACCACCCGGGTAGCCGTCATTGCCGGCGCCCGCACCCCGTTTGCCAAGGCAGGAGCCCAGCTGCGCCAGCACCGGGCCCTCGACCTGGGAGTTCATGCCGTCGACGGCCTGCTCGACAAAGCTGATGTCGATCCGGCGATCGTCGACACTCTCGTTTATGGCATCGTCGTCCTCGACGCCCGGGTCCCGCATCTAGCTCGCGAGGTCAACTTCAAGAGCCGGCTCCCCGATTCGACCCGATCGCTGACCATCACCGACAACTGCATTACTTCGGCCAGCGGCATCGAACTGGTCGTTGATTCGATCCGGGCCGGCCGCGCTGAGGTCGGTATTGCCGGAGGTGTTGAGTCGATGTCCAACCCCTCGGTGCTGATGACCAAACGGGCCAGTTCAATCTTCCTGCAAGCCGCGGCAGCCCGTTCACTGGGCGATCGCCTCAAGATCTTCGTCAAGCTTCGCCCCAAGGACCTGGTGCCCCAGGCACCTGGCGTCGAGGAACCGTCGACCGGACTGTCGATGGGCGAGCACTGCGAGCTGATGGTCAAGGAGTGGAAGATCTCCCGTCAGGAACAGGACGAGATCGCCTATCACAGCCACATGAATGCGGCCGCCGCTACTGAGGACGGAAGGCTGCCGGATGAGATTGTCCCGCTCGACGGTATCGATCGCGACACGATGATCCGGGCCGACACTTCAATGGAGAAGTTGGCCAAGCTGCGGACGGTGTTCGATCCCACTCCGTCGGGCACCCTGACCGCGGGCAATTCCAGTCCACTAACCGACGGCGCCGCCGCCGTCATGCTGATGTCCGAGGATCGCGCCAAGGCCGAGGGCCTGGAGCCGCTGGCCTTCATTCGCGATGTCGAGTTCGTCGGGATCGACCCGGCCGATGGCCTGTTGATGGGGCCAGGAGTAGCCGTGCCTCGCTTGCTTCGCCGGGCCGGCCTGGAACTGGACGACATGGACATTGTCGAAATGCACGAAGCGTTCGGGGGACAGGTGGCCTGCAACCTGGCCGCCTGGGAGCAGGGCTGGCAGGAGCCGCCGATCGGCAAGCTCGACCGGACCAAACTCAACCCGCTTGGAAGCTCGATCTCGGTCGGCCACCCCTTCGCGGCCACCGGAGCCCGGATCGTGACCACCCTGGCCAACGAGATGGCGCGACGCGACTCTCGCTACGGACTGGTGAGCATTTGCGGTGCCGGCGCCACTGCCGCCGCCATCATCCTGGAGCGTTAGCGCCGGCTACTGACCGGTTGGCACCTTGATCGGGTGCACGCTCTGGCGCGAGACGATGGACACATGCTCGTCGTCCCACCGCACCTCAACCGACTCACCGTGGACCGCTTTGACCTTGCCGTAGCGGGGAACTTGCCCGACCTTCTTGGTGAGCTCCTCAACCCGCGTTCCCGGTTTCAGCATGCGCCTGTCTCCTCTCCCGCTTGTGACCAATGATCGCGAGCAGGGGGACGGTGCGTTAGGGGCGAAATGCCCTCTCGGCATTTGGGGTGTCGCTAGTAGAGGGCGTTGGCCAGCTCCCGGCGATAGGTCGCCGATAGGGGGTGGTCCGGTCCCAGGACTTCGAAAATGTCGACCATGGCCGAGCGGGCCTCGTCGAGGCGATCGTTCTTCTTGCGCACCACAGCCAGGAAATGGTCCAGGGCCGGTTCGAATTCGGCCGACGCCGCCAGAGCGCGTCCGAGGTCGAGGCGAGCTGCATCGTCGTCGGGGTCGGCTTCCACTGCCGCTCCGAGGGCGGCGACGTCGGCGCCATCGGACCCGGTCAACCGGGCCGTGGCCCGCAGCTTCTCGACTTCGCTGGTCGGTGCCAGTGGTGCCAGCACATCGAGTGCCAGCGAGTTCTGACCCTGCGAAAGGTAGAGGGCGGCCAGGGTGGTGCCGGCTTCCTCATGATCCATCCTGTCGGCAAGCACCCCGCGCAGTAGCTCCTCGGCCCTCTCGTCATTGCCGTCGAGCATGGCGCTTCGGGCCGCATCTACAGTCAGATCGAGCTGGGACGGAACCACGGTGTCGAGCCAGGCCCGCACCTGGCTCTCGGGGAGCGCTCCAGTGAACTGCTCCACCGGCTGCCCGCCCTTGAATGCCATCACGTAGGGGATCCCTTGCACGCCGAACTGCTGGGCGAGTGCCTGATTGGCATCAACATCCACTTTGACCAGTTCGAAGCCACCGGCGTATTCATCGGCCAGCCGCTCCAGCATCGGTCCGAGTGTCCGGCATGGCCCGCACCACTCGGCCCAGAAGTCCACCACCACCGGCAGGTCGTGGCTGCGCTGGACGACTTCGGTCACGAAGTCGGGCGCGTTGATCTCTTTTGCGTATTCACTTTGCATATCTCACCTCAGGTAAAGGTAAATCATATTTCATCGCTGAGAATTCCCGGACGGTCGCCTCTGTCGACCCGGCTGCTACCGTCACGGGTATGAGCACGCAACCGTTTGGCTCCGTTCTTACTGCGATGATCACCCCCTTCGACCAGGCTGGACAGGTGGATTATCAGGCCGCCTGGGACCTGGCTCGCCACCTGGTTTCCCACGGCAGCGATGGCCTGGTGGTGTGTGGCACTACCGGGGAGTCTCCCACCCTGACCAAAGACGAGAAGCTGGCGATGTTCAAGACCGTTGTTGAGGCGGTCGGCGATCGTGCCATCGTCATCGCCGGGTCGGGCACCTACAACACCGCCGAATCGGTGGAAACCACCCGCCAGGCCGCCGACCTCGGATGCCATGGCGTGATGGCGGTCACCCCGTACTACAACAAGCCTCCCCAGGAGGGCTTGTATCAGCATTTCACCGCGGTGGCCGACGCGTCCGACCTCCCTGTCCTCGTCTACAACATTCCCGGGCGGACGAGTCGACTCATCGAGGTCGACACTCTGGCCCGCTTGAGCCGGCACGAGCGCATCGTTGCCACCAAGGACGCCGTTGAGGACGTGGAGTTCACCCGCCGGACACTGGATGCAGTCTCGGAGACCTTCGCGGTCTATTCCGGCCAGGACTCCTTCACCCTGCCATTAATGGAGATCGGAGCGGTGGGGATTGTCTCGGTGGCTTCACACCTGGTGGGCGATCAGATCCAGGAGATGACCGCGGCGGCCCGTGACAAGGATTATGACGCTGCCCGCGTTATCCACGACCGGCTGCTGCCCCTCTTCGAGGCGCTGTTTGTCGAGCCCAATCCGATGCCTCTGAAGGGTGCTCTGAATGAGGTGTGGCGGCCGATGGGGGACCCGCGGCTCCCGTTGATTCCTCCCCGGGCAGAGACCGTGGCTGCGCTCTTGAGGGCGTTGGAGGCGGCCCAGGCCGCATGAGCGTGCGGGTCACCTTCCTCGGCGGTCTCGGGGAGATCGGTCGCAACTGCGCCGCCGTTGAGATCGACGGCCGGATCGCTCTTATCGACTGCGGTCTGATGTTCCCTGAAGAGCATATGCTGGGCGTCGACCTGGTCCTGCCCGACTTCAGCTGGTTGGTGGAACGCGCCGATGACGTTGCGTGCGTGATCCTCACCCATGGCCACGAAGACCATGTCGGCGCTCTCTCCTACTTCCTGGCCGAAATCAACGTACCGGTGTACGGCACCAGGTTGTCGGTCGAGTTGGCGGGCAGCCGGGTGGAGGAGAACGGGATCGATGCGACGTTTCGCGCTCTCGAGGACAACGAGTGGGTCGAGGACGGTCCCTTCCGCTTCAAACTGGTTCCGGTGTCGCACTCCATCCCGCACGGGGCCGGCGTGGCCATGGAGACCCCTGAAGGCCTCATCGTTCACTCGGGCGACTTCAAGTTGGACCCCACTCCGGTTGACGGGCGGCCGACCGATCTGCCGACCTTCGCCGAGCTCGGTCGGGAGGGAGTGCGACTACTCCTGGCCGACAGCACCAACGCCGAGCGCCCCGGTTTCGTCCCCTCAGAATCGTCGCTCGGCCACAGCCTGTACGAGATCATCGCCGAGTCGAGCGGACGGGTGATTGCGGCCTGCTTCGCCAGCCATCTGCATCGGGTGCAGCAGATCGTCGATGCCGCCATTGACTCGGGCCGCAAGGTGGCCTTCCTGGGCCGCTCAATGGTTCGCAATGTGGACATCGCCGCCGGGCTCGAGGCATTGACGGTCGCGGACGACAAGATCGTCCCGATCGATAAGGTCGGTGACATGGACCCGGCCGAAATCTGTGTCGTTTCCACCGGCAGTCAGGGAGAGCCGTTCGCGGCGTTGTCGCTGATGGCAGCCGGCGAGCACCGGGCGGTCAAGTTGGAGGAGGGAGACACGGTTTTGATCTCGGCGACGCCGATCCCCGGCAACGAGAAATCGGTGTCTCGAGTCATCAACGGTCTGACCCGTCGCGGGGCTCGGGTCTTCCACGGTCGCAACGCCAACGTCCACGTGTCCGGACACGGCAGCCGTGACGAGCTACTGACATTTCTCAATGTCATCCGGCCGCAGGCCTTCGTCCCTGTTCACGGCGAGTACCGCCACCTCAAGGCTCATGCCGACCTGGCGGAGACGATGGGGGTGCCTGACGTGGTGGTGTGTGAGGACGGCGACGTGATCGTGCTGGACGGCGACAAAACAACCGTGGAGCGAAGGGCCGTACCGGCCGGCTATGTCTACCTGGACGGCACCGGCGTTGGCGACGTGCGACGGGCGATCCGCGACCGCCGCCACCTGGCCGACGATGGGGTCATCGTCGTGACGGTTGGCGTCGACATGCAAACCGGCGAGTTCGTGCACGGGCCCGATCTCGACAGCCACGGTTTCATGGACGCCCCCGACGAGATCCTCAAGACCGCCGCCACCGAGATCGTCGACATGGTCGGCAAAGGCAAAACGGATGCCGATGCTTGCCGCCGCAAGATCGTCCAGGCAGTCCGCACCGTAACCCGCCGCGAAACCGCCCGCCGCCCGGTAGTGATCCCCGTAGTAATCGAGTTCTGATCTAGCTCCTCCCCGCTCTGAGGTCGGGATGGGGCCGGCGGTTGGCCGCCAACGGTTTTGCCTGCTGCCTACTGCTCGTCTTCCAGCAACCGCTCGATCTCCAGGATCCGCTCCTCAACGTTCTTGATCCCGGTCATTTCGTCGATCTTCCGGTTGGCTTTGTGGAGGAAGTTGGGGTCGATGCCGCCTGCCAGGCCGAGTCCGCCGTGAGCGGTTGAAGGGTTGATGCGTGTCCTCATCATCTCCAGATGCTTCTGCCGCAACGCAGCCAACTCGGCTCGCAAGGTATCGGCCGCGAGCGGGGTGGCCGCCGCTACTGCAGCTTCCAGTTCGATGATCCGATCCCGAATGGTGATGCGCCCGTTGAAGTCGTCGGCGGGCAGCTGTTTGAGTTCTTCCCGTGCCGTTTCCAGCTCGATCTCGAGCTCGAAAGGATCAGCCATGTTATGAGCCTACGTGAGAGCCTCTGCCCAGATCGCGCGGTCCGCGCGCGGGTGCCCGGTATCCGCGCGAATTTCCGACCCCTTGACCGATCGATCGGGTAGCCTCTAGGACCGATGCCACAACGCAAACCCACCCGTGGTGGGGCTTCCGGGCGGAAGAAGCGGGCACCCAAAACCAAGAGTCAGCCGACCCGTTTGGCGCGCCTCCGGGCCGCGACCCGGGAGCGCCTGGGACGTCAGACAGACGATGTCTGGGGCCTGGCCCTGCTGGTGGCCAGCTCCGTTCTGCTCCTCGGGTTCCTCGGCCTGGCAGGACCGTTCGGTCGTTTGTTCATCCCGGGTCTCCGGATCCTGTTCGGGGTATGGGCGGTATTCGTTCCCGTCGGCATGGCGGTAATGGGTCTCACCCTGGTGTTCGGGAGGGCTTCTCGCGAGCACTCGCATCTCCCGCTCGGCCTGGCTCTGCTCTTCTTGGGGACCCTGGGGCTTTTCCACCTCCTCACCGGATCCATTCCGCTCGCCGAAGGCGTTGATCGCGTGACCACCCGCGGGGGAGTGATCGGCTCGCTTGCCTCCTATCCACTGCGCCGGTTGGTCGGGCAGTGGGGCGCTCTCATTTTCCTGGTCACCATGATCTCGGTCGGGGTCATGCTTGCCACCCGTACCACCGTCCGGGAAGTCGCCCTGGCGATCGGAGACCTCGGCCGTTGGCTGGGTTATCAGTCCGGCCGCCTGTGGGCCCTGCGCCGGAGCCGGGTAGCGGTCGCCGGCAGCTCTGCCCCGCCCCCGGTAGTCGAGCCGAAGCCGGCGCTGGCCGACCGGCCCGCCGCCAGCAAACCCAAGTCGAGCCCGGCCAAGACCCGGCCCGGCGCCAAGACCAAGAAGACGGCCGCCGTCCCTGTCACCACCCGGACCGGCAACTACCAGCCTCCACCCATCGAGTTGCTCACCCTCGGGACCGGTGGAGGCCAGAACAAGCGCTCTCTGGAAAGTACCGGCCGGGAACTGGAAGACACGCTGCGCCAGCACGGCGTCGATGCCCGCCTCACCCGCATAGTGCCCGGCCCTACCGTGACTCGCTACGAGATCGAGTTGGCTCCGGGGGTGAAGGTGGCTCGCGTCACCAGCCTGGCCTCCGACATCGGCTACGCCCTGGCCACCCCGGACGTTCGGATCCTGGCCCCCATCCCGGGCAAGAGCGCCATCGGAGTCGAGGTTCCCAACCTGCGTCGCCGGCTGGTGACGCTGGGAGACATTCTTTCCTCTCAGGAGGCGATCGAGAACACCAATCCGCTCGGGGTCGGGCTGGGCATGGACATCGCCGGGACGCCGACGATGCTCAATTTGAACGAGCTGCCCCATGTGCTGATCGCCGGGGCGACCGGTGCCGGCAAGTCATCCTGCATCAATTCGATCGTCACCAGCCTTCTAATGCGGACCCGCCCCGAGGATGTGCGCCTGATCATGGTGGATCCCAAGCGTGTCGAGCTGGGGCAGTACAACGGCGTTCCCCACCTACTGACCCGGGTTATCACCAGCCCCAGGAAAGCCGCCGAAGCGCTGCGTTGGGCCGTGGCCGAGATGGAGCGTCGCTACGAGCTGGTGGCCGACAGCGGGGTCCGCGACATCGTCGGCTATCACGAGAAGTGGGATGCCGGCGGTCTCGATCCTGAGAAGTTTGATCGCTTCCCATATATCGTGGTTGTAGTCGACGAATTGAACGACCTCATGATGGTGGCCGGCAAGATCGTAGAGGACGCCATCGTTCGGATCGCTCAAATGGCTCGAGCCATCGGCATCCACTTGGTGATCGCCACCCAGCGGCCGTCGGTCGACGTGATCACGGGAGTCATCAAGGCGAACGTCCCCTCCCGGCTGGCGTTTTCGGTGGCATCGCAGGCTGACAGCCGGGTAATCCTCGACTCTTCAGGAGCCGAGAAGTTGATCGGGCTCGGAGACATGCTGGTGGCGACCGCCCGCGATCCCAAGCCGGAGCGGATTCAGGGAGCCTGGGTCGAGGAGAGCGAAGTCCATGCCGTCGTCGCCTGGGTCAAGCAGCAGGCCAAAGCTAGGTACGACGAGACGATGTTCGTGGCGGCCGAGAAGGAGGCCAGGGTGGCCGAAGACTCCGAGGGAGAGAACCCCGACATCCTTCGCCAGGCCACCGAGCTCATCGTCCGATCCCAGCTCGGGTCCACCTCGATGCTGCAGCGCAAGCTGCGGATCGGGTTTGCGCGGGCCGGACGGGTAATGGACATCCTGGAGAACAAAGGCATTGTCGGCCCCTCGGAAGGCTCTAAAGCCCGCGAAGTCCTGATCCAACCGGAAGAGATCGACACCGTTCTCAGCTCTTAGGCACAGCTTCACGCTGCGTCTGTGGGCTGGTGGTTCGTGTCTACTGCCTCTCGCACTCTGTCCGCTGGCCCGACAATGATCCACGATCATGGTGCTCGGGTTCGTTGCCTTGGTGAACGGAAAGGACACCCGATGCAAGTCTTACACCCCACTCGCAACTGGACTTCCATATTCGCAGGCGTGGCGCTTCTCAATGTTGGAGCCTTCGCCACGGCAAGTGTCGCCGGTGCGATCCTCGGCATCCCAATGGTGATTGTCGGGATCGGCCTCCTCACCAGCGAACTACGCGGCTGATTCATCCCCGCCGCACAAAACCGAACGGGCGCCAGCAGGCGCCCGTTCGTCCATTTGGATCCTTCTGACAAACCGCCCAAAGCCGGATACGCTGAATGCCCGGAACTTCTTTTGCGCTGGCGGGGATGAAGAAAACAAGACTTGTTACCGAGCGGGGGGCGTCGCGGCCCGCAAGACTGGACGGTCCGTTCGGGACCATGCACTACGCCGATCTCGACCAGAACGGCAAGACGCGGGTGGCCAGCCGGTCAGGCCTGCACGGGTTGCTCAGGTTCGGCCCTTCCACTCCCGGTCCGTTTGGCGAAGTGGTCGGCCTCATCAATGAGAGCAAAGTGGTGTTCCGCTACCGGCCGTTCGGCTCGGTCGAAGCCGGTCGGCATGCGTTCGAGGTTCGCTACGAAGGCGCAGAGTACGTCCTGGTCAGTCGCGGCCGTGGCCCCACGCCCCGGCTGGAGACCGGTGACGGCAAAGCATTGGCGGCCTTCGGTAGCCGTCGCGGACGGGCCTCGCGCGAACTCACCGAGGACGAGACGATACTGGTTGCGCTGATCGCCGGCTCCGGAATCGCCGAGGTGACCATGCCGCAGGGATGGCTAGCCCGCAACTGACTAGCTCCTTTGGAACCGGCGGGCATGGCACTTTGGAAATCCTGGAAATTGTCGTTGTAGAGGCTATGAGCAACTCCTGCGACCCTCGCAACCGTCCCGGTTTCGTTGAGGGCGATGTGTCGGCCTTCTTGCCCGAGAAGGTGGCGACGGCACCCAATGCCGCCGACGACTTTCGCACGGTGATGCTGGCCGGATTCTCCACGATGATGATCGTGGCGACGGTGTTCGGAATCGTTCTTCTCACCCACTAGCCGGGTAGCCTCACGGCGATGCTTGAGATCCTGCGGCCCGACGGGTCGCTCCAGGGGAAAGCTCCCGTTTCACTCGCCGAGACCCGGCGGCTCTACGCCGCGATGGTGTCTGCCCGCACCTACGACCACAAGGGCACGGCTCTGCAAAAACAAGGTCGGCTCGCTACCTATGCCTCCTTCGAGGGTCAGGAGGCGGCCCAGATCGGGGCGGTAGCAACATTGCGGCCTGATGACTGGGTGGTTGCCACCTACCGAGACGCCGCCGCCATGTGGATGCAGGGATATCCCTGGGTCAATCTCTTCCTCGGGCGCACCGGCGACGAGCGGGGAGGTTGTCCGCCAGACGGCGTCAACGTCATGCCTCCCTCGATCACGGTTGGTGCTCACATGATCCACGCCGTCGGGATGGCCTGGGCCGAGCAGCACCAGGCCGGCGACCGGGTGGCTATGACCTTCTTTGGCGACGGCGCGACTTCGGAGGGGGACTTCCATGAGGCAATGAACTTCGCCGGCGTCTATCAGGTCCCGGTGATCTTCCTATGTCAGAACAACCAGTACGCCATCTCCACCCCGCGCAGCCGCCAAACGGCGTCAGAGACCATTGCTCAGAAGGCGGATGCTTACGGTTTCCCGGGTCGGCAGGTCGATGGCAACGATCTGCACGCGGTCCTCAGTGCCACCGCCGGAGCCGTCGATCGGGCCCGGTCCGGCGGCGGTCCCACCCTGATCGAAGCCGTGACTTTCCGGGTGGGCGCCCATACCACCGCCGACGATCCCGGCCGCTACCGCGACCCATCCGAAGAGGCCACCTGGCGGGCGCTCGATCCGCTCGATCGGGTGCGGCTCTATCTGGAGGCGGCGGGTGAGTGGGACGCCGGCTGGCAGAACGACCTGGAGTCGTCGGCCGCCGCCGAGATCGAGACAGCCATCGGCGAGGCCGAGGCTCTCGAACCGCTGGCGGGCGGTGACCTGTTCGAGGCGATGTTCGCGACCACGACCCCACAGCTGGATCATCAACACAGCCTGCTGGAGGAGGGGCCGGGTGGCTGAGCACAACCTGGCCCAGGCTTTGACGCTGGCCCTCGACCACGCCCTGGGAGCCGATCCAGATGTGTTGGTGCTGGGCGAGGACGTGGGCGTGACCGGCGGTGTCTTTCGCATCACCGACGGGTTGCAGGAGAAGTACGGCGCCGAGCGGGTAGTCGACACGCCGGTGGCCGAGTCCGGCATTGTGGGAGCCGCTTTCGGGATGGCCGTGGCCGGGTTGCGACCGATCGCCGAGATCCAGTTCCTCGGCTTCGCCTATCCCGCCTTCGATCAGATCGTCAGTCACGTGTCCCGGATTCGCAACCGCTCCCGGCACCGCTTCACAGCCCCACTGGTCATTCGCATTCCCTACGGGGCCGGCATCGGGGCGGCCGAGCATCACAGCGAATCGACCGAGGCGATCTTCGCCCACACCCCCGGGGTCAAGGTCGTCGTTCCCGCCACCCCGGCCGACGCCGCCGGCCTGTTGCTCACCGCGGTTTCAGATCCCGACCCCGTTATCTTCCTGGAGCCGATCCGCTCCTACCGACGCATGCGGGGCGAAGTGGCGGACCCACCGGCGGCTGTTCCCTTCGGTGAGGCCGCCACCCGCCGCTCGGGGGATGACCTCACTTTCATTGCCTACGGTGCGATGTTGCCAGACGTGCTGACGGCTGCCGACGAATTGGAGGCCGCCGGGGTCCGGGCCGATGTGCTGGACCTCCGGACGCTAGTGCCGCTCGACCGGGCGGCGGTGCTTGAGTCGGTACGGCGCACCGGCCGGGCCGTCATCGTCCAGGAGGGTCACCGCACGTGTGGCTTCGCTGCCGAGTTGGCCGCCATGATCCAGGAAGAGGCCCTCTACTCGCTGGAGGTTCCGGTTCGCCGGGTGACGGGGTGGGACACCGTGGTGCCTCTGCGCCGGGCCGAGCACCACTACGTACCGACGGTGGCGCGCATTGTGGCGGCAGCTGAATCCGCACTGGAAGGAGTCTGAGTGGCGTACGAGTTCGTGCTCCCGGACGTCGGCGAGGGCCTGACCGAGGTAGTCATTGAGGAATGGCTGGTGGCGGTGGGCGCCGAGATCGGGCTTGATGCCCCGCTGGTGCAGGTGGAGACGGACAAGGCGGTTGTCGACATTCCCAGTCCGGTGGCCGGCGTGCTTCTCTACCAGGGTGCGGCCGAGGGAGATACCTTGAGCGTCGGTGAGGTTCTCGCCGTCGTGGGCGCGGCCGGTGAAGCGTGGGAGCCCACGTCTGACCAGGAAGAGGAATCGGTGGAAGCCGCGCCGGTGGCCCCGATCGTCGGCACTCTTCCGGACGCTCCGGCTGCCGCTCCGGCTGCCGCTCCGGCTGCCCAATCGACCAGGGCGCTCCCGGCGGTTCGTAAGCTGGCAGCCGAAATGGGTGTCGATCTGGAGACGATTTCCGGGACCGGACCGGCGGGTCGGATAACTCGCGACGATGTGTTGTCGGCCGGGGCCGGGCCGGTCGAGCGTCTGCCGATGAGTTCGATCCGTCGGGCCATCGCTGAGCGCCTCTCCCGCTCATGGCGGGAAATCCCGCACGTCACCATTTACGGCTCCGCCCGGGCGGAGAAGATGCTGGGAGAGCGCCGCCGCCTCCTGGAGGAGGCCGAGGGACCGATGCCGATCGAAGCGCTGCTGGTGGCGCTGGTGATCCCGTTGTTGCAATCCCATCCTGAGTTCAACGCCGCCGTGTCGGGGACCGATATGCTGGCGCGCCGTCACTATGACATCGGAATTGCCACCGACACCCCGGAGGGCTTGATGCTGCCGGTCCTGAAGGGTGCCGACAATCTGACCGTTCACCAGCTGGCGGACGCCATCATCCGCCTGGCCAAGTCCGCTCGTAGTCGGAAGCTCACGCCCGATCAGTTGCAGGGCGCGACCTTCACCGTGTCCAACATCGGAGCCGTCGGTGGGGGCTACGGCACCCCGATCATCCCGTACGGGACCAGTGCGATCGTGTCGTTCGGCCGGGCGGCCGCCCAACCCGTCATCGAGGACGATGTGGTGACTTCGGGGCTCATGCTTCCGATATCGCTTTCCTATGACCATCGACTCATCGACGGCGCCCTGGGCCGCACTTTCATGGCCGCGCTGGTGGACGCTATTGAGAGCGCCGATTACTCATGACCGAGCTTGATCGACTGCTCGCCGATTTGTCTGAGACATTGATTGCCCTCGCCGACGGTGTCGATGACGCCGATGAGCGGTCCCGATTGGAGTCCAGGCGCGATGAGCTGCGGGAAGCGCTTCGCACCGTCGACATCGACAAGCAGCGCCCGACCTCTGAGCTGCTGGAGGAACGGGCCCGGCTCGAGGCCAGGCTGAGAACTGCCCGCGGTGAGCGGGTCAAGAAAGTGCCCGTCAAGTACCTGGGGGCTACCCAAACTGTGGGTGGTGGCGTGGTTCCGGAAGAGATCAATCGCATGATCGACGAAGGGAATCGTTTTGATGAACTGCTTGAGCGATTCGACCACCTGACGGCGATCCTGACCGAGAGGGGAGTGTTGTGATCGATGGCCAGCAACAGAGAGAGGCCCTGGCGGCCGCCGAGCGATCGCTGTTCCTGCTGCAGAAGGGTCGTCTGGTGGAAGCCCGCAAGGCGGCCGAGCGTGCCCGAGAGCTCGACCAGGTGAGCGTCTTCGGATCCCTGCCGGAGGCGGTCGAATCGATCGTCGGTTGCCGATCGAAGGGCACGCCGGTTCCGTCGGAGGCCTGGGATCAGTTGGCCGCCGCGGTCGGTCCCGGCCCGCTGGCCGCCCACGTTGCCGACCTGCGGGGCTGATGGGCGACTACCACCTCCACCTGCACGCCCATGGCCCGGCCCACGAGCTCGACCCCCCTCCCGGCCACTACCCGGCCGGCTACATCGAGGCCTACGTGGAGGCGGCTGCCGTCCGGGGAGTCCACGAGCTCGGGTTCACAGAGCATCTGTACCGCTGCCGGGATGCCGCCGGAGTGCTGGGGCGCTTCTGGGAGCGCGAGCCGGTTCCCTGGCTGGCCCGGCACACCGAGGAGTTCCTGGCCGAGGACCGCACCCTGAATCTGGAGCGATATGTCGAGACCGTGGTGGCGGCCCGGGATAGCGGGTTGCCGGTGCTGCTGGGACTGGAGGTCGACTATTTCCCCGAAACCATCGAGGCGGTCCTTGAGTTCCTGGCACCGTATCCGTGGGACTTCCTGATCGGATCCGTGCACTGGGTCAACGGCTGGGCGGTCGACCACTCCGGTGCGATCGCCGCCTTCGAGGAGCGGGGGGTCGACGTCGCTTACGAGCAGTACTTCTCCCTGGAGGCGCAGCTGGCTGGATCGGGGGTGGTGGACGCTCTGGCTCACGCCGATGTGGTCAAGAAGTACGGCCACCGTCCCGCCCAGGAGCGGACCGACCTCTACGCGCCGGTGGTCGAAGCGGCGGCAGTCTCTGGGACCGCAGTCGAAGTCTCGAGCGCCGGGCTCCGGCACCCGGCCTCCGAGATCTATCCAGCCCCTCGCTTTCTCGAGATGTTCCACCAGGCCGGCGTCCCCATCACGCTGGCCAGCGACGGCCACAGTCCCGACCAGGCCGCCTGGGGAATGGATGACGTGTTGGCAGCGGCCCGGGCGGCCGGTTACACGCAACGGCTGGAGTTTCGCCGGCGCCGGCGCTCATTAGTTCCGCTCCCGGAGAACCGCTAGCGCATCTCCGGCGGCAGCTGTCCAATGTAGGGGAGGGTCCGGTACCGCTCGGCGTAGTCGAGTCCATAGCCAACCACCCACACGTCGGGAATCGTGAACCCGAGGTAGTCGATCTCGACATAGGTCTCGGTCCGGTCCGGCTTGTGGAGCAGGGTGCAAGTCCGCAGCGACTCGGGCCGGCGGGCCGCCAGCAGCCGCAGCAGGTAGGCAAGAGTGTGGCCGGTATCGACGATGTCTTCCACCAACAACACGGCCGCTCCTTCGATCGGGTGGCGGACGTCCATCAGCAGCCGCACCGATTCGGCCTGGTCGCTCTTGCGGTCTCCGTAACTGGAGACGGCGATGAACTCCACTCGATGCGGAATGGTGATCCGGCGGGCAAGATCGGATAGGAAGATGAACGAGCCTTTGAGAACCCCGATCAGAACTAGGGGTCCGGCGTCGGCGTAGTCCCGGTCGATTTGAGCGGCCAGCTCGTCGACCCGCCCGGAGATCTCCTTCGCCGAAAGCAACTCGGGTGGGGCGGCCATGCTCGGACGCTAGCGCCCGTGAGGAGAGCTCTAGACGGGCAGGCCGGTGGTTACGGTGGTGCGGACGGGACGATCGCGCCGGTCGATCAAGTACGGGCCCAGAGTGATGGCGAGCATGCCGAGCACCACCAGGATGGTCACCAGTGCCGAGATGATCCGAAAGGCCGGCCGCCGGGACATGGGGACGAACTCCTCGTCGTGGCCGTTCGGCTCCGGCCACATCATCGGAGCGGCCCCGCCAGGGCTTGGCGGGCCGCCCAGTAACCACTCATCCCGTGGACCCCTCCGCCGGGGGGCGTCGAGGCCGAGCCGAGGAAGATCCCATTGGCGATCCGGTGGGGTCGAAGTGAGATTTCGGGCCGAAACACCATGCGGGTTCCTTCATGCGAGCCCCCGCCGACATCGCCCCCCACCAGGTTGGGATTGAACGCCTCGAGGGCGGTGGGAGACGACACATGGCGCGCCAGAATCCGGTCCCGAAACCCGGGGGCGAAACGTTCGATTTGGCTTTCGATTCGTTCGGTCATGTCGAGGTCCGACCCGTTGGGCACGTGGCAGTAGGCCCACACCGCCTGCTGTCCGGTCGGGGCGCGGGTGGGGTCGGCGGCGCTGGGCTGGGCCAGCAGCACGAACGGCTGCTCCGGGTGCGATCCCGCCGCCACCGCTGCTTCGGCGGCGGCCACTTCGGCCATCGTCCCTCCCACATGGACGGTGCCGGCGGTCGCCAGTTCGGGCGCCGACCACGGGATCGGACCGTCGAGAGCGAAGTCGACCTTGAACGCGCCCGGCCCGTACGGCCAACTCTGGAAGCGCTTGCGGCGCCGCGCCGATAGGCGGTCGCCGGCGATCTCGGCCAATGCGGCCGGCCCGGTGGTGAAAATGGCGGCCCGGTGGTCCGGCAGATCGTCCCAGGACCGCACCGGCCGGGACAAGCTGATCTCGCCGCCCAGGCTTTCGAGGTAGGAAGCCAGCGCCCGGCTTATCGAGGCGGCCCCGCCCCGCGGGTAGCGCCAGCCGCTGGTGTGCGCCAGAGCCAGAAACAACAGGCCGACCGAGGCGGTGAGCGGCCGCTCGAGCGGAAGGACCGCGTGAGCGGCACACCCTGAGAACAGAGCGGGGAACAGCTCTTCTTCGGCACTTCCTGCCAGCCGGGTTGCCGATTGGATCCCACGCATCCCGAAGCGGGCCAGGGTTATCGGGTGGCGGGGAAAGCGCAACAGCGGACCAAGCACGGCCGGCCGTAGCGACTCCCAGTCGGCCACCAGGCCACCGGTCATACGGCGGTAGCGGTCGGCATCGGCACCCAGTCCGGCTGCCGTTCGCTCAACGTCGCGGTAGGCGACGACGGCCCGTCCCTCATCGAGCGGTTGGCCGAACTCGGCGGCCGGAGTGACCCAGCTGAGGCCATGTTCTGCCAGCGGCAGGTCCTCCCAGGCAGGCGAGGCGTAACCGAGCGGCATGACCGCGGCCCCCACATCATGGATGAAGCCGGGCAGAGTGGATGCGGCTGAACGGCACGCCCCACCGACCTCGTCGGCCGCCTCGATTAGGACGACCGACCGCCCGGCCCGTGCCAGCATGATGGCGGCTGTCAGCCCGTTTGGCCCGGCCCCGACGACTACGGCATCGGTTGTCATGCTGTGCTGCTCCGGTGTACCTGGTAGATGGAGGCGATTCCTGCCGCCGCCAGGATATGCCACAGCCCGTGCGGTTGGAGGGAGGCCTCGGCCGCGCAAAGCGGTCCACCCTCGCGGCCGAGCCACCACAGGGCGGCTCCGGCGCTCAGCAGTCCCAGCCCGGCCAGCAACCAGCCCTGTGTGTGGTCCTCGACCGCGGCGAACGCCAATCCCAGGGCGGCCACGGCCAACAGCCCCAGTAGCGGGTTGGCGACAGCGGGAAGGGCGAGTTGGATGGTTAGTACGGCTGCCGCTGCCACCAGCCAGGCTCGGCGGAGGACGGCCGGGCTCCAGGCGAGCGTCCCGGCCATGGGCTGGAGAACGAAGGTGATCAGCATCAGCTTGATTGCCAGCGAGTCCATCTCCCGCCCCCAATCGCTGGCGGAGGCGTGGCCCAGGAAGCTGCCGACTCCGACCGCGAGGATGGTGACCCCCAACAGGCCACGCCCCGACCACTGGGCCCGACGGTCGGCGATGACCCACAGCCCGAGCGGGATGAAGGCGAGGCTGGTCAAGGCCGCCGACGGTTGGGCGACAAGGCCCTGGCCGATCAGCTCACAATCGGGGTACCCGGTTGCCGCTGCGGCCGTCGCCTCCAACACCACCAATCGCATCCCGGCAGCGTAGGCGTCCGGTCGGGGGACGGCTCCCTAACCTCGCCGGATGAGCCCGACTGTGTCCTTTGCCGATCCCAGGCGCCGGTTCATGTTTGGCGGGCTCCTGATGTGGGTGATGGTGGCCGCCACTGCCTCGACGGTCACGCTGCCGGTGATCGCCTCCTTCTTGATCGAGGAATTCGATATCAATCGCACCCAGTTCGGCTCATTGGGATCGGTGGGGATACTGGTGGCCGCTCTCTCCTCTCCTTTTGCGGGCCGGGTGACAGACCGGATCGGAGGGCGCAACGCCGCCTTGCTGGTCCTGGCGGGAGCAGGAGTGGGTGCCATCCTGTACGCGTCGGCTCCCATCTTTGCGGTGATGTTCGTGGCGGCGGCGGTGGGCGCCCTCACCGGCGCCGGCGGTAATCCCGGCACCAACAAACTGGTCGCCGAACACATCGAGCCGGGCCGGCGTGGGCTGACGACCGGCTTCAAGCAGACCGGACCCCAGCTAGGGAGTTTGCTGGCCGGGCTGCTGGCCCCCTGGGGAGCTACCACCATCGGCTGGCGTCCGACGATGCTGGTCATCGCCGCCATTCTGCTGGCGGGCATCCCGGTGCTGATTCGAGTGGTTCCGCCCGACGGACCGATAGCTTCTCGCCGGGCCGGGCCCGGTGGCCCGTTGCCGGGTGGCATCTTGTGGGTAGCCGTCTACGGCTCGTTGCTCGGCTTGGGGGGCTCGGCGAGCTTCCTGCTGCCGCTGTTCGTGGAGGAGAGCCTGGATCAGAGCCCGCGGATGGCCGGGCTGGCCGCCGCCGTGGTGGGGGGAGTGGCCGTGTTCGGCCGTCTGCAGTGGGCCCGGGTCGCCGAGCAGAAGAGGAGTCCGGCCCCGACCCTGGCTGTGCTGGCTGCCTTGTCCGTGGTGTCGATGGCGCTCATGCTGGTTGCCATCACCTTCGGCATGCTCTGGATGTGGATGGCGGCCCTGGTGCTGGGCCTTTCCTCCAGTTCGTGGACGGCGGTGGCGGCGATCGCGGTCATCGGGATCGCCGGTGCACCCGCCGCGGGCCGCGCCTCGGGCGTTGTGTGGTTTGGTTTCCTGGGCGGCCTGGGCCTTGGTCCACCCCTGTACGGGTTCACCGTCGACCAGACCGGTTCCTACGCCACCATGTGGTGGATTGCGCTCGCCAGCTTTGCCCTGGCCGTTTTGGTGGCTCTGGCCTGGATCAGAACCGCCCGGCAGCCGGCTACTCCGTAGAGATATCCGCGTAGGAGTCCGGCCTGCGATCGCGATAGAACGCCCAGTGCCGGCGGACCTCTTCAATCAGGCCCATGTCCAGATCTCGCACCAGAACCTCGTCGTGGGTATCCGAAGCGGCGTCCCCGACCAGCTGTCCGCGGGGACCGGCAAAGTACGAGGTGCCGTAGTAGTCGGTGTCGGTCAGCCCCTCAGCTCCCACCCGGTTGATGGCTCCCACGAAGTACTCGTTGGCGACGGCGGCGGCCGGCTGCTCCAGCTGCCACAGGTAGTGGGAGTGGCCCCTGGTGGTGGCGGAGGGATTGAAGACGATCCGGGCGCCTTTCAAACCCAGGACCCGCCATCCCTCGGGGAAGTGACGGTCGTAACAGATGTAGACGCCGATGCGGCCGACGGCAGTGTCGAACACCGGATAGCCCAGGTTGCCGGGACGGAAGTAGAACTTCTCCCAGAATCCCTCCACCTGCGGAATGTGGGTCTTGCGGTAGATGCCGAGGAAGGAGCCGTCGGCATCGATGACCGCCGAAGTGTTGTAGAACGTCCCCTCATCCACTTTCTCGTAGATAGGGACCACCAGCACCATCTCGGTCTCCTTGGCCAGTGAAATCATGGCCTGGATGGTGCGGCCGGAGGGAATCTCCTCGGCCTCGTCGTAGTACTGGGGGTCCTGGACGTTGCAAAAGTAGGAGCTGCTGAAGATCTCCTGGAAGCAGAGCACCTGCGTCCCCTGCCCGGCCGCCTGGCGGGCATATCCGATGTTCTTTTCGACCATCGATTCTTTGTCGCCGGTCCACTCAGCCTGCACCAGGGCGGCGCGGACGGTATTGCTCATATCGGGGCTCCTGACAAACGGTGCGGTGATGATAAGGGGAGTGCCGTCCGATGCAAGCCATCGGCACCGCTTGGGTGTTTCGTTTTCGCGCTCAACGACTACGCTGCTGCGGGACCCAAGGGAGACTCTTGACTCGACATCTAACCGTCGCCGCCGCCCAGATGGGTCCTATTCAGCGGGCCGACGCTCGCGATGACGTGGTTGAGCGCCTCATCTATCTACTGCGCGATGCGGCCGCTCAGAACGCCGAGCTGATCGCCTTCCCAGAGATGGCGCTGACCACCTTCTTCCCCCGCTGGGTGATGCCGATTGAGGAAGCCGACGAGTTCTATGAGACCGAGATGCCCAACGTTCACACCCAGCCGCTGTGGGACGAGGCGCTGAGGCTGGGAGTGGGTTTCACCCTCGGTTACGCCCTCAAGACCGAGGACGATCACCGTTACAACATCTATCACATGGTCGACAAGACGGGCCGGACGGTGGGCCTCTACCGGAAAGTACACATTCCGGGCCACCAGGAGTTCGAGCCGTGGCGGGAGTTCCAGCATGCCGAGCGCCGCTATTTCGAGCCCGGTGATGATTTCCCGGTTTGGGATACGTTCGGGGCGGTGGTCGGGATGGCCATCTGTAACGACCGGCGCTGGTCCGAGACCTACCGGGTGATGGGTCTGCAGGGTGTCGAGTTGATCATCATTGGCTACAACACCCCCCTCAACTACGCCCCCGACCCCACCCAGACCCCACTGCAGTCGTTCCACAATCACCTGGTGATGCAGGCCGGGGCCTACCAGAACGGCACCTACGTCATCGGGGTGGCGAAAGGGGGCATCGAGGAAGGCGTCGAGTCACTGGCCCAGTCGGCGATCATTGCCCCCTCCGGTCAGATCGTGCGCCAGGCAGTCACCACCGGCGACGAGGTGGTGGTGGCGCGCATCGATCTCGACCAGACCAAGTACTACAAAGGAACCCTTTTCGATTTCGAGCGCTACCGCGTTCCCGCCGCCTACGAGCGGATCGCCGCCGCCGGGGTGGATGCCGAAGTGGAACGACTCGACCTGGCCGACGGTCCCCCCGCCGACCTCTAGTCGAGCCGCTTCTCGGCGATCGTCTTCTCCGCCAGGTACTGGCGCAGGTAGTAGGGCCCTCCTGCTTTCACCGTGGTGCCGGAGAGCCGAAGCCCGCCGAACGGCTGCAATCCGACGAAGGCCCCGGTGATCTGGCGGTTCAGGTAGAGGTTGCCGACCTCGAACTCGCGCTTGACCCGATCCAGGCGGTCCCTCTGGTTTGAGATCAGCCCTCCGGTGAGACCAAACATGGTGTTGTTGGCAATGCCAAGGGCGTCTTCGAAGTCGTCGGCCCGGATCACCGAGACCACCGGCCCGAAAATCTCTTCCTGGGCCAGTTGCGAGTCGGGCGCCACATCGGCGAACACGGTCGGAGTGACGTAGTAGCCGCCGTCCGGACCCGCCGCCCCGCCCGCCAGCAGGCGGGCATTGTCGCGACCGATGTCGATGTAGCCGAGGGCCTTGTCCTTGGCCCGCTGGTTGATGAGGGCGCTGAAGTCGGGGTTGTCGTCGGCCGGGCCGACTTCCAGCTCCCCGGCGAGTTCAACGAACCGCTCGACGAGGGCATCGTGGATGTCGTCCACTGCGATGAGCCGGCTCATCGCCGAGCACTTCTGTCCGCCGAAGCCGTACCCGGAAGCGACCGCCATCCGGGCGGCGTAGTCGACGTCGGCGGTCTCGTCGACGATGAGGGCATCCTTGCCGCCCATCTCCAACTGCACCTTCTTGATCCACAGCTGGCCGGATTGGACCCGGGCGGCTCGTTCGTTGATGCGCATGCCGGTGGCAAGCGATCCGGTGAAGTTGATGAACCGGATCCGGGGGTGTTCTACCAGGTAGTCGCCGATGTCGGCGTCGGCGCCGGTGACCAGGTTGAACACGCCGGGCGGGAAGCCGGCCGCCTCGGTGCACTCCATGAATTTCTGGGCGACGATGGGGGTGTCGGGGGAGGGCTTGAGAACGAGCGTGTTGCCCACCACGGCCGGACCCACCGCCATACCGGTCAGGATGGCGAGGGGGAAATTCCAGGGCGAGATGACGGCCCCGGCGCCCAGCGGGACCAGCACGGCGGTGTTGCTCTCGTCGGGGCGCGGGTAGGTCTCGTGTTCCCCGGCCAGAGCCGGAGCCTGCGAGGCGTAGTACTCACAAAAGTCAATCGCCTCGGCTACGTCGGCATCGGCTTCGGCGTAGTTCTTGCCTGCTTCGAAGGTCATCCAGGCGGCCAGTTCGAACCGGCGACCGCGCATGACCTCGGCCAGGGCGCGCACCAGTCCGATTCGCTCTTCCATCGTTAACGCCGACCACGGCCGGAATGTCTCCCAGGCAGCCGCCAGGGCGGCGTCGACCTCGCTCCGGCCCGCCCGGGCAGAGCGCCCTATCAGTTGCTCTGTCTGACCCGGATTGTGGGATTCCATCCACTCGCCGGTCTCGATCTTCTTGCCGCCGATGGTGAGTGGGTAGTCGGCGCCCAGCATGCCGCGCACCTCGGCCAGAGCGGCCTGATAGGCCGCAACACTCTCAGGAACGGCGAAATCAGTCAGCGCTTCATTAGTGAATGACACGGTTGCCTCCTTAGGCGGGAGGCTAACGTCCGAGCTGTGATCCACGACGACCACCCTTTCCAAACGCCGCCTGAGGAGCGCGACCCGGTGCGCCAGTTCCGGGGGCGGCTGGTTGCGCCAGTGACCGTGGTCACCGCCGGAACCGCCGAGCAACCGGTGGGGCTAACGATCTCCTCGCTAATGGTGGCCGAGGGCGACCCCGGCACCGTGTTCATGTTGGTCGGTAACGGCACCGACCTGTGGGAGGAGGTCGAATCCTCAGGCAAGTTCGTGGTCCACGTTGTCGATGACACCATGCGAGATCACGGAGATGCCTTCGCCGGCTTCCGCCCCCGGCCCGGCGGCGTCTTCACCGACGTCGAGGTGGAGGACACCGAGTGGGGTCCGGTCATGGCGGATGCTCCCAACCGCCTGTTCTGCAGCCTCGTCTCGAATCGGCCCCTTCCCTTCCACCACCTGGTGGAAGCCAACATCGACCAGGTCGAACTCAGCGACCTCGCCAACCCCGCCATCTACTACCGGGGCACCTACCGAAGGCTGAAAGAGAGGAACTGAGCTGCCGCTCCTGTAATGCCTTCTTCTTCCCCGCCCTTGAGGGCGGGGTGGCTCCGCCGGAGGCGGAGTCGGGGTGGGGGAGAGGGCAAACCTCCGAAGTGCTGGTGTTTTGGGGCCACCCCCCATCCGTCCTCGAAGCTGCGCTTCGAGTCCACCTTCCCCTCGAGGGGAAGGAAGAACACCCTTGAACACACACCACCGACGACAGATAGTCGTCAGGTGCCGAACCAACCGCGACGGAAGTACTCGAAGCGTCTCTCCCGCCATCTCCGATCCAACATGACCGAACCCGAGGTGATGGTGTGGGCACGTCTGAAGAACCGACAGTCGGGGGTGAAGTTCCGGAGACAGGTTCCGATTGGTCGGTTCATAGTGGACTTCGCGTGCTTCGAGTGCCGCCTGGTCATCGAGATCGACGGTAAGAAACACGCGCCAGCCGAGGACCGGAAACGTGACGCCTGGCTCGCATCCCGCGGGTGGCGAGTGCAGCGCTTCAGGGCCTCCGATGTCTATGCGGATCTGAGCGCGGTCGTGGACGCGATCTATGCCCTGGTCAGCCGCGCCGCCGGTCCTGTCTCGGATCGGACTGTGCCGGACACCTAGGTGTAGACGGAGCGGGCCGTCACCGCCTCATGGCGAGGGGTGCGGTTGAGGTGCGTAAGCACAAACAAACAACCGTAAGGGACCCCCCCCGTTCTCGGGGCCCCTGCTCAGCGGGGGTCCCTGCGCGTCCTACACCGCCTTCCGCAGTGCCCCCGACAGGTCTCCCTTGCTGGCGACATGCATCTCACCCAATCCCAGCCATTCCGCCATCAATCGCAACTCAGCGGCCAGCTCCGGAGCCACCCTGCCCGGCTTCTGGCCCTCTTCGATATAGGTGCCCAACGCCCGCAGCACTCCCGCCTTGCGGTCGGCTTTCAGATCCACCCGGGCCACTAGCTCGTCGTTCAGCAGGAACGGATAGACGTAGTACCCGAACTGTCGCTGTGGCTCCGGCACATAGATCTCGATCCTGTACTCGAAGCCGAACAGACGCTCGGCCCGGTCCCGTTCCCATACCACCGGATCGAAGGGTGACAGCAGCGCCCGTCCGTCGATGGAGCGCGAGAGGGTGGCGTCCGGGTGCAGGTAGGCGGGCTGCTTCCAGCCCTCCACCCGCACTTCCTGCAACTCGCCACTTGCCGCCAGCTCGGCCAGTCGGGGCCGGGCGTCGGGAACCGTGATCCGGTAGTAGTCGGCGATGTCCTTGGCCGTTCCCACCCCGTGCGCTCGTGCTCCCCGCAGCACCATCACCCGGTGCGCCTCCGCCGGCTCCATTTCGTCTGCCAGCAGCTCGGGTGAGAACACTCGCTCGGGAAGGTCATAGATCGATACGAAGTTCGAGGTCCGGCCCCGGATGGTCAGCCGGCCCGTCACGTACAGCCAATCCAGGGCCACCTTGCCCCTTCCGTGACCCCACCACGGTCCGGTCCGGCTGCCGGGATCGGACAGATCCGATACGGTGAGAGGCCCGTGTTCGGCGACCTCCTCGAACACCTGGTCGAAATACTCGGGATGGGTTCTCATCAGCTCCCGCGACCGGCTGTAGGCCTTACGATTGCGCATTCGGTACCGCAGCATCGGCAGGTCTTCGGTCGGCATCACGGATGCAACGTGGCCCAGGTATTCGAACATCTCCGGGCCGTTGATCCAGTCGTCGAGGGCGTCCCGGTCATAGGCACCAAGGCGGGAGAACATCGGCATGTAGTGGGCTCGTACCGCCACATTGACCGAGTCGAGTTGCAAGAGGTTGATGTCACCGATCACACGCCGGAAATGCCGGACGTCGATGCGGCCCGCCGGGCGCGGCTGGTTGAAGCCCTGGGCCGCCAGGGCGATGCGGCGAGCCTGAGGGAGCGACAGCGTTCGCATGAGCCGCAGCTACGCTACCCGGATGACCAGCGACACCCGGCGGGTGTGGCTCACGACCCTCGGCTGTGCCAAGAACCAGGTCGATTCCGACAAGCTCTCCGCCGTCCTCGAAGAATCCGGCTACACCTCAGCGGCCTCCATCGATGAGGCCGACGTGGTGATGGTCAACACCTGTGCGTTCATCGAGGCTGCCCGCGAGGAGTCGGTCGACACCATCATCGAGATGGAGAACGCCAAGCGCGATGACGCCAAGCTGGTGGTACTGGGCTGCATGGCACAGCGGTTCGGAATGCAGGTGACCGAAGCGTTCCCGCAGGCCGACGCCGTGCTGGGCCTGGACCGTTACGGCGAGCTGGTTGGGACCCTCGATCATCTGACCGATTGGCAGCCGGTGCGGCTTAGCCACAGTCCGATGGACATCCTCTACACGGTTCGCCGGCCAACGCTCACGACTCCGTATGCCTATGTCAAGGTGGCGGAGGGATGCGATAAGCCGTGCACGTTCTGTGCCATTCCCTTGATTCGCGGCAAGCAGCGCTCACGGCCACCGGTCAACATTCGCGATGAGATCGTGGAACTGACGGTTGCCGGCGCCCGCGAGGTGGTGCTGGTCGCTCAGGATCTGGCCGCCTATGGCCGCGACATCGATGCCCCAGGCGGCATCGAGGACCTTGTTCGCTTCGTCTCCGACGTCGATGGCGTCGAGTGGATCCGGCTGCTTTATCTGTACCCGCGGGAGATCCGGCCCGGGCTCATCGCCGAGATCGCGGCCAATCCCAAGCTGGTTCCCTACTTCGACTTGAGCCTTCAGCATGCCAGCCAGAGCCTGCTGCGGGCGATGAAACGCCCCGGCGACGGGGAGCGCCATTTGAGCCTGATCGAGGATATTCGGGCCGCCGATCCGCTGGCGGCCACCAGGTCCAGTTTCATCGTCGGGTTCCCCGGCGAGACCGATGAGCAGGTTGAGGAACTGGCCGACTTTCTGCAGGCTGCCAAACTCGATTGGGCCGGGTTCTTCCCTTACTCGGCGGAGGACGGCACTCCGGCTGCCGAGCTGCCGGGCCGCCTGCCGTCAGAAACCGTCTCCGAGCGGCTTCGCTACCTGATGTCGATTCAGGAGGAGATAACCGCCGAGGCCAACGCCGCAGTGGTGGGAAAGCGGTTGCGTGTCCTGGTGGATGGGCTTGAGGACGGCCGGCCGCACGGGCGTTCCTACCGCGAGGCACCGGAGATCGACGGGGTGATCGAATTCGACACAGGCAAGCCGGGCGACTTCGTGACCGTAGAGATCGAAGCGTCCTACGGGAGCGAACTGGCTGGGATCGTTGTTGATTAACCGGCTGGGACAACGGCTCAGGCACTGGTGGGTGACTATGCGTTCCCACCGCCTGGTTCTTCTACCTAAGCCGCCCGCCCCTCACATACGGGCCGAGGTCGCGGCCGGAGGAGATCCTGCCCCAACCGACTATCACGTCTGGTACTACGGGGCCGGAGTGTGGAAGTCGACCTCGTGGCTCGGAGTACGAACGCTGAAGTCGGTCAGCGACATGTGGAACTACCAGGAGATCCTGGCCGATTTGCGTCCCCGGCTGGTGGTGGAGTTCGGGACCGCCTACGGCGGGTCGGCCCTGTTCTTCGCTTCGGTGCTCGATGGTCTCGGAGTCGACTATCAGGTGCTGACCGTCGACACCTTGCGCAGCCGGATCGACGACCGGACAATCGACCATCCCCGCATCGAGGTACTGACCGCGTCATCCACCGCGGCGGAGACCGCCGCCCGCATCGCCGAGTTGAAGGACCTCTTCCCCGGACCGATCTTCGCCATCCTTGACTCGGATCACTCGGCCGCCCACGTCGCGGAGGAGCTGGCGTCGATCACGCCCTTGCTGTCACCTCGCGATTACCTGGTAGTCGAAGACTCGAACATAAACGGGCATCCAGTTCTGCCCGACTACGGGCCCGGTCCCTACGAGGCGATCGAGGAGTTTCTGGCCGCCCATCCCGGCGCCTACCAGCGCGACGAATCGCGAGAAGCCAAATTCGGGTTTACATTTGCGCCCGGTGGGTTCCTGATCCGACAATGAGGTACTTGTGAACGTCGAAGTCATCGCGGTCGGCACCGAGCTGTTGCTCGGCCAGATCATCAACACCAATCTGGCCACCGTCGGCCAGGCACTGGCCGAGGCCGGTCTCGACACTTATCGCCAGGTGGTGGTGGGCGACAACCTGGACCGCCTGGCCCAGGCGATCCGTCAGGCACTGGACGAGTCCGATGCGGTGATTCTCACCGGTGGGATCGGCCCCACCCAGGATGACATCACCCGCGAAGGCATCTGCCAGGCGACGGGCCTGGACATGGATTACAGCGAGGAATGGGCGGCCCGCCTCGAGGCCTGGTGGGCGGCCCGCGGGCGGGAGATGCCGGCCAATAACTACCAGCAAGCCGAGTACCCGGCCGGCGCCAACCTGATCCCCAACCCGAAGGGGACCGCTCCCGGTCTCGATCTCGAGTTCAGGGGCAAGCGGATCTTCGCCATGCCGGGAGTTCCCGCCGAAATGAAGCTGATGCTGGCCGAGCACGTCATACCGGCGCTGATTGAGGTGGAAGGTGGGGCCGCCGTCCTGCGAAGCCGGGTGCTGCGGTCATATGGCCTCGGCGAGTCGAAGGTGGCCGAGATGCTGGCCGACATCTTCGAGGAGCAAACCAACCCCACCATGGCCTTCCTGGCTTCGCTCGGTGAGATCAAGGTGCGCTTGACCGCCAAGGCGGGCTCGGTTGAGGAGGCCGAAGCGCTGATTGCCCCCGTCGAGGTCCGGGTGCGGGAACAGCTCGGGACCATTTTCGGAGCCGATGACGACACGGTGGAGCAGATCATCTTCGATGGGTTGAGAGAGCGTGGCTGGTCGATCGGGACCGCCGAATCGGCTACCGGGGGCATGATCGCCGCTCGCCTCACCGCAGTCCCGGGTGCCTCCGACTTCGTTCGCGGCGGCGTGGTCTCCTATGCCGCCGACCTGAAGGAATCTGTGCTGGGAGTGGATGCCACCGAACTGCGCTCCGGAGTGGTCAGTGAGGAAACCGCCCTGGCGATGGCAGCCGGAGGTCGGGAGGTGCTGGGTGCCGACGTTGTCGTCGCCGTTACCGGTTCGGCCGGCCCCGATCCCCAGGAGCAGGAAGTCGGCACCATGATCGTCGCAGTGGTCACTCCCGAGGACGGTCGGGCCCGCACCATCAGGATGCCGGGCGACCGGGAGCGGGTGCGAACCTACACCACAACCGCCGCTCTTCACATGGTTCGCCAGGCGGTAACCGGCGAGTGGTGGTGAGGTGAACCGCTTCCACAACCGCTATTGCGGGTCGGAGAAGTGGAAGACCTCCATGACCGGCGAGATCCTGCCGTGGGTGCTGGAGGATGTCGAGCTGCGTGGGCCGGTGCTCGAAATCGGCCCCGGTCCCGGCATAGTGACCGAGGCTCTCGTCCGCTACGGAGTGGAGGACCTGACCACCCTCGAGATCGAACCCGGCGCCGCCGAGGCACTGCGAGAGCGATTCGGTGGTTCCGTGCGGGTAACGACCGGGGATGCCACCGACATGGCTCTGCCCGACAGTGAGTTCTCAACCATCATCTGCTGCACGATGCTCCACCACGTCCCGACTGCAGACGGTCAGGATGCGGTCCTGCGGGAGGCCTACCGGGTTCTCCGTCCCGGCGGCCAGTTCGTTGGCAGTGACAGCCGCACCGGACTGATGATGTGGATCTACCACCGGTTCGACATCTTCAACCCGGTGGATCCGGCCGGCTTCGAAGACCGCCTGCGGACGGCCGGGTTTGCCGAGGTAAGAGTCGACGCCACCAAAGGCCGCTTCCGTTTCCGAGCCGTGAAGGCTGCTCCCTAGTAGTTCTCGGGGACGAAGGTCTGATCCGAGAGGGGCGGGCGCACGTAGGCGCCGCTGTCCTGGCGGGGTGGCAACTCCAGCGGTTGGCGGGTGACCTCCTGGTAGGGGATCACGCTCAGCAGGTGGGCGATGGTATTGAGCCGGGCCCGGCGCTTGTCGTCGGCGTCAACCACGAACCAAGGAGCTTGCTTGATGTCGGTGTGGGCGAACATCTCGTCCTTGGCCTTGGAGTAGTCGAGCCAGCGGCGGCGGGATTCCAGGTCCATGTCGCTCAACTTCCACCGCTTCTTGGGATCGTGAATCCGGCCCTGGAAGCGCTGCTCCTGCTCCTCGTCGCTAACCGAGAACCAGTATTTGATGAGGATGATGCCCGAGCGGACCAGCATGCGCTCGAACTCGGGGCAGGTACGCATGAACTCCTGGTACTCCTCGTCGGTGCAGAAGCCCATGACCCGCTCGACCCCGGCCCGGTTGTACCAGCTGCGGTCGAACAGCACCATCTCCCCGGCCGCCGGCAAATGGGGCACGTAGCGCTGGAAGTACCACTGGGTCTTCTCCTTCTCGGTCGGGGTGCCGAGAGCGACGGTGCGAACGACGCGGGGATTGAGGCGCTCGGAGATCCGCTTGATCACGCCTCCCTTGCCGGCTGCGTCCCGGCCCTCGAAAATCACGACGACCTTCAGACCCTCCTCTTTGATCCAGGCCTGCAGCTTGGCGAGTTCGATTTGAAGCTGGGCGAGTTCTTGCTCGTAGAACTTCGCCTTCAGCTTGCCTTTCTTGTTCACGTTGCGTTCTGAGACATTCATGTCTTCAACCTACCGGATTGGTTACCGGGCGGCGCCGGGACCGGCTCAACAGCTGCCACACTCACCCCGTGGCGCGCACTGAGGACACCGTTCGACGCATCTTTGTGGCAGTTGACATCGACCACGACATCCGCCACGGGTTGGCCGCCCATCTGAGGGGCAACGCCGGCCGGTTGCCCGGCAGCACGCCACCGCCCGCCAACTGGCACCTCACCCTGCGCTTTCTGGGCAAGACCGGACAAGCCGGTTATGAGGTCGTGTTATCCAAGCTGGACGGAGCCGACCTGGGTGACGCTTTCACGCTCGGTTTCGGCGGACTGGGGGCGTTTCCCCGGCCGGCCCGGGCAACGGTTCTGTGGCTTGGCGTTGACCGCGGATCCGAGGAGCTCAACGAACTGGCGGCGGTGGTCGAGGAGACCGTTGTGTCGGCAGGATTCATGCCGGAAGAACGCCCCTTCCATCCTCACCTGACGCTGAGCCGGATCCGCCCCCCGCAGGACGTGCGGGAACTAGTGGCGGATGTGCCGGTCTTCCCGCTCACTCAGCAGGTCGGGCGCGTGACCGTATTCGAGAGCCACCTCGGGGGCGGCCCCGCCGTCTACGAGGCTCTGGAGACCTTCGAGCTTGGCTAGGCCTGTTCCTGGAAGACCGAAAGGATGTTCCCCTCGGAATCCTTGAACCAGGCGCCCCGTGAGCCGTCGGGCGTCTTGGCGATTGAGTCGACGGTCTTGAACTCTTCGAAGTCGTATTCCTCGAAGACAACGCCGCCGGCCTTCAGGCCGCTCACGACCCCGTCGATGTCGTTCACCCGCCAGCTGGCGGCGGTGGCCTGGTTGGTGCCGGCGAAACCGGATGGGTACAGCAGAAACTCGCTGCTGCCGGTGCTGTAGAAGTAGCCCCCGCCGAATTCGACTTCCCGGGTTGGTTCCAGGCCCAGTTTCTCGCTGTAGAAAGCCTTGGCCCGAGCCAGGTCCGAAGCCGGAATCGTCGCGCTCATGTCATAGTCCGAAAGCATGTGCCCCTCCTTGGTGGTGCTCGTCGGTCGAGCTTAAGCGTTCCCGAACAGCTGTGCTCGGCTAGTCCATTTGCTCGCTCTGGAATAGGGTCTCGTACAGCCGCAGGGCATAGCGGTCGGTCATGCCGGCCACGTAGTCGATTACCCGGGCCCGGTCACCGGACTCGGGATTGCGGTAGGTGTCGGGGATCTGCTCGGGGTGCTCCAGGAAGTAGTCGACCAGGGCGTGGATGACGGTGAAGACCCGTCGCTTGTGGGCTTCGGTCTCGGGCCGCAGATACACCCGCTTGAACATGAAGTCGCGCAGTTCGAGCATCACGTCGAGGCAATCAGGTTCCATTGCGACGGCGCCGGTTGCCACCGATTCATCGATGACGGCTTCGATCATCGCCGCGATCCAGGGGCTACCCGGCTCACCGAACCGGTCGACGGCCGCTTCAGGCAGATCCTCCTCGGCGATGATCCCCGCCCGCATTGCGTCGAGCACATCGTGAGTGAGGTAGGCGATCCGGTCGGCGAACCGGCACACCATGCCCTCGGCAGTAGCGGGCGGGGGTTCGATCTTCCACGAATGAGCCCGGATGCCATCGAGTACTTCCCAGGTCAGGTTGAGCGGCTCCAGCACCCGAAAGATGCGCAGCCCCTGCTGTGAGTGCAGCCATTCCCAGTCGACATAGTCGGTGAGAGCGTCCTCGCCGGTGTGTCCGAACGGCGCATGCCCGACGTCGTGTCCAAGGCAGATGGCTTCTGTGAGCGGCTCGTTGAGGCCCAGGAAGGAAGCGATCGACCGGCCAATCTGGGTGACCTGCAGGGTGTGGGTGAGCCGGGTGACGAAGTGGTCGTCTTCGGGGTTGATGAAGACCTGGGTCTTGTGCTTGAGCCTTCGGAACGCCTTGGAGTGGAGAATGCGGTCCCGGTCCCGCTCGAAGGCGGTCCGGTAAGGGTCGGGCTCCTCGGCGACATCCCGTCCCCTCGTGTTGGCCGACAGCGTGGCCGCCGGCGCCAGCAGTTTCCCCTCTAACCGCTCCGCTTCCACCCGATCCCGCCGCCGGAACTCCATCAGCTAGCAGCGAGGAGCGGGAAGGAAGTCAGTCCCCCCGGCTCTGCCGGGGGGAAGGTACCGCTCGCCGAAGGCGAGGGGTAGGGGGGCACTCATCCCTACACGATCCGTTCGCGGATCCGGGCAGAGAGAAAGTCGAGGCTGGACACCACGATGGCGATCGCCAGCATCTGGACCGAGGCGGCCCGGTAGTTCAGCTGCGTGACATTCTGCTGGAGGATCAAGCCGATACCTCCACCACCGGCGAAACCGATGATCGTGGACATGCGCACGTTGATGTCCCACCGATAGAGCGTGAAGCTGATGTAGGGCGGGACCACTTGTGGCAGCACCGCGTACATGATCGTCTGCAGTCGGGTGGCGCCGGTAGCCGAAACTGCTTCGAGCGGCCCTTCGCTGATCGACTCGACTTGCTCGGAGTAGAGCTTGGCCAGGGCCACCGTGGTGTGGAGACCCAGGGCGAGGGCGCCGGCGAATGGGCCGATACCGACCCAGATGACGAACACGATCACCATCACCAACGGCTCCATCGACCGGAGGGCGTTGAAGAAAGTGCGGGCCACGTAATAGGTGGTGAGTCCGACCCGCTGGTCGTCCCGCTCGCGATTTCCCCAGGCGGCCAACAGGGCCAGGCTGGCCCCGACCAGAGCGGGGACCCAGAAGGTCTTGACGGGATCCTCCAGTTGGTAGAGCCATTCGATGAGCCAGCCGACCGCGAGGCCGATCAGCGCACCCGAAGCGGCTGCCAGCGGATATCGCAACGTCCTCTGAATTACCTCCGGGACCCGGTCCTCGATCAGGTGCCCGATCCGGGTGCCGACGGCAGCCAGTCCGAATCCGCCGATGAGGGCTGCGAACAGCACGACAAGCAGTTCGGCGATATCGCCCAGGTTGGCCAGGAAGCGGGCGAAGAAATCGAACCCTCCCAGGTTGCCATCCAAGGCCTCGCCGACGCGGATCAGAAAGTCGGCAGTGACGTATAGGCCGGCCAGCGCCACAAAGGCGGCCGTCAACAGCCCCACGACCCGGGCGATCCGTGTGTTGCGGGGAACGATCTCCTCCTCTTCGTCGGGGACCGAAATCCTGAGTAGCCCGAAGATGACCGCGCCGAGTACCACCATTCCGAGCAGATCGACCCAGCCATTGGTATCGAAGATTCCGGCCACGTCACGGGCCAAGCGGCTCACCATCACACCGACGGCTACGCCGAACGGGAACAGGATCACACCCAGCGCGATAGTGATCACCCGTGTAGTTATGTTTTTCATAAGGTTGCGGGCTGCGAAGAAACTGAGCGGCACAGCCAGGATGGTGCCGATAGTGGTGGCCAGTAACGCCATGAAGACGGTTTCGACGATTCCTTCCCACGTTTCGACGGCTGTCTCGGAGGCCCGGGGGGACAAACGGGTCCGCTCGGTCAACAACTCTGGATCCTGCACGCCGTTGCCGTTGGTGTCGTCCCAAACCTCCACCCGATCGAGCCAGGAGCCAACGTTCTCGCGGGTCACAGCCAGGATTCCCTGCTGCTCTTCACTCGGTCGATTCTTCAATCGGACTGTCATCAAGAAATGGCCGTCCTCGTCGGCCTCGATGTTGTCCATCTGCAGGCGGACGGTTCCACCGTCGTCGGTGGCGCCCAGAAAGAAGATCGGCCCTCCCTTGTTGGCCTCGAAGTTGAAACCCTCGACGACAACATCAGATCTGGGATCGGCACAAGCCGGCGTGACGGTCATGTAGGCGCCGCTGGTGTCTGGCTCGGGAGCGTCAAATCCCCCTGGGGGACAGGGGGTGAATATGGGAGCAATGACCTCGGTCTCCACCCGGTCGTACTCGACCAGGTCGGGGTGGGCGAGGGCTCGCAGCACCCGCACCAGGCTGGCCTGCCTGACGTCGGACTCGATCTCGTCGAGGTTGACGTCGGTCTTCTCGAACCCGTACGCGTACACCACCACCACCGCGATCATGCCGAGGATGAAGAGCAAGGATTTGCGGAACGAGCGTTCCTTCTTCATCCCAGCCGCTCCGCTTCCTGGCCGTAGATCTCTTTGAAGCGTTGGTCGGTGATCTGTTCGGGCGTGCCCTCGAACATGAGCTTCCCGTCGTTGAGGGCGATGACGAAGTCGGCGTAGCGGTGCACCAGATCGAGGAAGTGCAGGCTGCACAGCACGGTGACGTTGTCGTTCTTGTTGATGTCCACCAGGTAGGTCATGATCGAGTCGGCCAGAACCGGGTCGAGGCTGGCGACCGGTTCGTCGGCCAGCACCATCTCCGGGTCTTGCATCATCGCCCGGGCAATACCGACCCTTTGTTGCTGGCCGCCGCTGAGCTCGTCGGCCCTGGCGTTGGCCTTGTCGGCAATCCCGACACGATCGAGGGTTGCAACCGCCTTTTCGATGTCAGACTTCGGGAAACGGTTGACGAGGCTGGCGAGCGGGTTGACGTAACCCAGGCGCCCGGCCAGGACATTGGTCATCACCTTCGAACGGTGGACCAGGTTGAAATGCTGGAAGACCATGCCGATCTTGCGGCGGATTCTTCGCATCTCTTCCTGGGAGGCGGCTGTGATGTCGACACCATTCCAGCTGATGCGGCCCTCGGTGGGCTCGATCAAGCGGTTGATGCATCGCAGCAGAGTCGACTTGCCGGATCCGCTCAGGCCGATCACGGCCAGGAACTGCTGGTCCGGGACTTCGAAGCTGACGTCTTCGATGCCGACGACGCCGCCCTCGTATACCTTCGTGAGGTGCTCGACCTTCAGCATGGGTCAGCCGAACAGGGTGATGTCGTCACCGTGCTCCTTGGGTTGGTTGGGAAGCCCGGGCGAGTTAGCCCCGCCCGGGCTTCTGGTGTGTCGTGCTATTCGCCGATGTTCTCGAGCGTGATTCCGACGATCTCGACGATCTGCCGGAGCTCGTCGTACTCGGAGTCGACAGCGGGCTCGATGCCGCTCCAATCGTAGAAGTCGGCGTTGCCGATGGAGTCTGCCCACGCGTCCGTCTCGGCAAAGGCCGCCAGGGCTGCCCCAATCTCGGCACGAAGGTCGGCCGGGAAGTCAGGCCCGAACGACAGGGTGTCATTGGGGATCTCGTTTGAGATTGTCAGTATTTGCACCTTCTCGATGACGTCGGGGGCCTCTTCCCGCAGCGAGGCGCGTGCGTCCAGAACCCGGAAGTCGCTGAGCCCGTCGCCGTCGTCGTCAGGACCACACCTCAGATCCGTGCCCTCGTCTTCGAGCTTGCAGTCAAAGACGAGATCGTCCGGAACGTCCGGGAAATCGCCTGGTGCCCAGCGTTCGCCGCCCGGCAACAGCGGCGGGCTGAAGAACGTGGTTCCGAAGTCGACCTCACCTTGATACACGGCTCGGACGGTTCCGGTGTGTCCACCGGCCGATACTTCCTCACTGGGAATGATGTTGTTGTCTTGCCACATCAGCGAGGGAACCATGAATCCGGAAGTCGATCCGGCGTCCGGGTAACCCCACTTGAGCCCGTCCAGGTCGGCAATCGTCGTGTATCCCTTGTCGCGGGGGACGATCACCTGGGCCCAATAGACCGGCCAGCCGAAGCGGACGGCCTTGAAGGCCACGTCAACATCGCACAGGTTGCTGGCCAGGATGTATCCCAGACCGGGGATGAATCCCATGCTGTTCTCGGGCGATGAGCACATTTCCTCGATGGTCGAGGCGTAGCTCGTCGGGACGCTCACTTCAAACGTCAAGCCGGTCGCAGCGTTCAAGGCGTCTGCCATTATCTCGCCACCGCTGACGATGACGTCGGTGTTGACCGATGGTACGAACAGCACCTTGATCGGGTTCTCGGGGCTTCCGACGGCCGGAGCCGGCTCGGTTGTGGTCGTCGGAGCGACCGTTGTCGTTGTCGCTTGGGTTGTCGTCGTTGTCGGTGCTGCCGTCGTTGTCGTGTCGTCACCGGCGTCGTCGCCGCCGCATGCGGCGGCGATCATCGCCAGTACTGCGAACAGCGCTAACAGGTTTCGTAATCTCATGATTGCCTCTACTCCTTATCTCCCGCGGAGGCTCCGCGAAGGCTACCCCGCTGATTCGATAGCTTGTTCACAAGCTCCTCGAACTCCTCCCAATCGTGTACATCGTGCACTCCCGGCACCGGATCATTCCAGGGCCGAACGTACCGACACATTTGGGACTCTCTTCGATGGGTGTGGATGGTTTCGATCTGGTAAGGCGAGTCGTCCAGATAGACGTCGCAGGGGACCGTCCACTTGGGATCGTGCATGCCGACAACGTGCACCTCCCGAGTGGGAAGCCGGTGCTCGGCTATCCAGGCCAACGTGTCGGCGACCGCCCAATCGGGTTTGGCCGTGATGATCACGATGTCGTGACTTCGAGCCAGCCGCACCAGCGACCGCACCGCCCCGGCGTGGGTTTCCAGGTGGCGGAACAGGCTTCCGTTTCCGAAGTCCTTGGCCCATTCCCAGAAGGCGTCCATGTCGGTGAAGTGGGTGAGCGGCTCGATGCCGTCCCAGGTGGTGACCGCGTCGACGGCGATGGCGGCGTCGAATTCGGCGTTGTACTGGTCTATCCACCCCTTGTTGAAGTCGCTGACCACCCCGTCGAGGTCGATCCCTAGCCGCATGAGCCAAGTCTATGGGGGAGCAGGGTTACGGTGGTCAGAAGCGCTTGCTATCGAACACACGTTCGGGTAGCGTAGCGAGCGCCGTACCGATAGACTTACATGCCTGTAGTTCACGGTGCGGCAGCAGTTTGTGTCACAGCCGGCTTGTACCTTCGGGACGAGTCGAAGAAGAAACAGGAAGGGAATCCACGTGGAGCAAGACAAAGCCCTCGACATGGCCGTGTCGCAAATCGAGAAGCAGTTCGGCACCGGAGCCATCATGAAGATGGGTGAAGGTGCGATTCGCAACGTCAAATCGATTTCGACCGGCGCCCTTTCCCTCGACATCGCGCTCGGCATCGGCGGGGTGCCCCGCGGCCGCATCGTGGAGATCTTCGGACCTGAGAGCAGCGGCAAGACCACCCTGGCCCTTCACGTGGTGGCCGAAGCTCAGCGCAACGGCGGGATCGCCGCCTTCATCGATGCCGAGCATGCCCTCGACCCCGTGTATGCCAAGGCGCTGGGAGTCGACGTCGACGAGTTGTTCATCTCCCAGCCCGACACCGGTGAGCAGGCCCTGGAGATCGCCGACATGCTGATCCGCTCGGGTGCTCTCGACGTGGTGGTGATCGACTCGGTCGCCGCCCTGGTACCCCGGGCCGAGATCGAAGGGGAGATGGGCCAGAGCCACGTCGGCCTACAAGCCCGTCTCATGTCCCAGGCCCTCCGCAAGCTGGCCGGCACCATCAACCGCTCAGACACCACCGCCATCTTCATCAACCAACTCCGCGAGAAGATCGGCGTTATGTTCGGCTCTCCAGAGACGACCCCGGGTGGCCGGGCGCTCAAGTTCTACGCCTCCACTCGCATCGACATTCGGCGCATTGAGTCGATCAAGGATGGGTCGGACTTCACCGGCAACCGGGTGAAGGCCAAGATCGTCAAGAACAAGGTGGCGCCTCCGTTCAAGATCGCCGAGTTCGACATCATGTTCGGCAAGGGCATCTCTCGTGAGGGCAGCCTCATCGACGTGGCGGTCGAGCACGACATCGTCCGCAAGAGCGGCGCCTGGTACACCTACGAGGGCGATCAACTGGGCCAGGGCCGGGAGAAAGCCAAGCTGTTCCTGATGGAGAACCCTGACGTGGCCATCCAGTTGCAGGCCCGGGTGCTGGACGCGGTTGGTTTGGCTGAACCGGTTGGTGAGGCCGACGAGGCCGACGACTCAGACGAGCTGGAGAAGGCGGAGGATTGACCCGGCCCGCATTGTGGGCGCGTACGGTACAATCTGTGTCAGCACACAAATTCTCTTGAAAACTGAGAGCCAGCGAAATATGACCAAGGACACGCCCCGGACGATGGCGGTGACGTAAAACACCCCTGTCCCGGCGTGTCTTTGTCGTTTGTGTGCCGAGCTTTGCTCGGCATGCGCGCGTTATGGCCTCTGAAATGAGGACAGCATGGATTGGGTCGTTGCCATCATCGGTCTGGTGGCCGGCGTCAGCCTGGGCATCGGCCTGGCCTGGCTGCGAAGCCGGGGTCAGACCTCGGACGGGGTTCTGCGGGAGGCGGAACGTACGCTCGAGCGAGCCAAGTCTGAAGCCAAAGCCAAAGCCAGCACGTACCGGGATGTGGAAGACGCAGCCCTGGAGTCCCGTCGGATAGATCTGCAGACAACCGAAGATCGTCTCACTCAGCGTGAGGCGACATTGGAGCAGCGGACCGCCAATCTGGCTCAGCGGGAGCAGAACGTCCAGAGCCGGGAGCAGGAGGTCACGGAGCTTCGTTCCGAGGCTGATCGCCTGGCTTTGGAAGCTCGCACCGAGCTGGAAGAAGTGGCGCAGTTCGACAGCCAGGCCGCCAAGGAAGCCCTTCTGGAGCGCGTTGAGGACGAGGCCCGGCGCGAGGCGATGGTGCTCGTGCGTGAACTCGAGTTGAAGGCCCGCGAGGAGGCCGATCGGCGAGCGCGTCGAATCCTGACCACCTCGATTCAGCGGCTGGCCGCCGAGGTCACATCGGACTCCACCGTCTCTGTCGTCCCCCTTCCGTCCGACGACATGAAGGGCCGGATCATCGGCCGTGACGGGCGCAACATCAAGGCGTTCGAAGCGGTGACCGGCGTCGACCTGGTGGTTGACGACACTCCCGAGGCCGTCACCATTTCAACTTTCGATCCGGTCCGGCGCGAGGTAGCCAGGGTGGCGCTGCAGAACCTCGTCGTCGACGGACGCATACATCCCGGATCTATCGAGGAAGCCCATACCAAGGCCCAGGCCGAGGTGGAGCAGAGCGTTCGCGACGCCGGTGAGTGGGCGTTGCTGGAGGTCGGGGTCTCCCGAATGCATGTTGAGCTGGTCACGCTGCTCGGGCGTCTCAAATACCGGACCTCCTATGGCCAGAACGTACTCGGCCACTCGGTTGAGGCTGCCCACATCGCCGGGATGCTTGCCTCCGAGCTGGGTATCGATCCGGCCGAGGCCAAGCGTGCCGCGCTCTTGCACGACATCGGCAAGGCCGTCAGCCATGAAGTGGGCGGATCCCATGCCCTGGTGGGCGCCGAGATCGCGCGCCGGTTTGAGGAGGCTCCGGCCGTCGTGCACGCGGTTGAAGCCCACCACAACGAAGTCGAGCCCCGCACGCTGCTGGCAGTCATCACCCAGGCTGCCGACGCCGTCTCGGCCTCCCGTCCCGGAGCCCGCCGTGAGACGCTCGAGTCCTATGTGCGGCGCTTGGAGCGGATCGAAGAGATGGCGGGCAGCTTCGAAGGTGTGGACCGGGTCTTTGCCATGCAGGCCGGGCGTGACGTGCGGGTGGTCGTCGACCCCGGCAAGATCTCCGACCTGGAGGCCGGGGACCTCGCCCGCCGCATCGCCAAGAAGATCGAAGACGGCCTCCAGTACCCCGGCCAGATCCAGGTAACCGTCGTCCGCGAACTGAGAGCCAGCGCTTACGCCAGATAGTCGTGGCCCCCGGCGGAGTGTCGTGGTTTGTCAGTTTCCCTTGCGCCGCGTCTGAATTCCCCGCCCTGAGGGCGGGGTGGCTCCACCGGAGGTGGAGCGGGGGTGGGTCTCTCCCTCCACCGCAGCAGGCGGCGCGTAGCAACCGACCCGGTTTCCTCGCCATGTGACTAAATTCGCCCCATGACACTGATCGGAATGCCCGCAGTGCGAGACCAGCGCACCCCCACTCGCCTGGGCCGCACCTACCACTTGCGGACCTTCGGATGTCAGATGAACGTGCACGACAGCGAGGGCATTGCCGGCCTGCTGGAGGCGGACGGGATGATCCCCGCTTCCGATCCCGATGCCGCCGACCTGGTGGTCTTCAATACCTGCTGCATCCGCGAGAACGCCGACGACAAGCTGTATGGCTCGCTGGGGATGCTCAAGCGGGTGAAAGACGAACGTCCGGGAATGATGATCGCCGTCGGCGGCTGCCTGGCCCAGAAAGACCGCGACGTAGTCCAGGACAAGGCTCCATGGGTTGATGTTGTCTTTGGCACTCACAACCTGAGCCGGGTGGTTTCCCTCCTGGACTACGCCGAAGAGTGGGGCCCGGTCACGGAGATCCTCGAGGAGAGCCAGGACGTGTTGGTAGTCCCGGCCAAGCGGGAGTCTGCCCACAGCGCCTGGGTGACGATCATGATCGGCTGCAACAACTCCTGCACGTTCTGCATCGTCCCGTCAGTCCGGGGCGGGGAAATCAGTCGCCGACCCGGTGATGTCGTCCGGGAGGTCAAAGAGTTGACGGACGACGGCGTGGTCGAGGTCACCCTGCTGGGCCAGAACGTCAATTCCTACGGTCGGGACCTCGAACTGGGCGGCCGCAAGCCACTCTTCGCCGATCTGCTTCGGCGGGTGGGCGAGGTGGAGGGAATCTCTCGCATCCGATACACCAGCCCCCACCCGAAGGATTTTCGGGAGGACGTCGCTTTGGCCATGGCCGAGACTCCGGCGGTGTGCGAGCAACTACACATGCCGCTCCAGTCGGGCAGCGATCGAATCCTGGCCGCCATGCACCGCGGCTACAACGCCGAGCGCTTCCTGTCCAAGCTTGCGCTGGCCCGGTCGCACATGCCCGGGCTGGCCATATCCACCGATATCATCGTCGGCTTCCCCGGCGAGACCGAGGATGATTTCGAGGCCACCCTCGACGTGGTGGCCACCTCCCGTTTCGATTCGGCGTACACGTTCATCTACTCGCCCCGCCCGGGGACCGCCGCTGCGGAGATGGTCGACCAGTTCGTAGATCCGGGCGTCATCCGGGATCGGTATGGACGATTGGTAGAGCTGCAGACCACGATCAGTCTGGAGAGGAACGAGGCGATTGTCGGTGACACGGTTCAAGTGTTGGTGGAGGGTCCCTCCAAGACCGACGCCGCCATGCTGTCGGGCCGGACCCGCACCAACAAGCTGGTGCACTTCCCGGGCTCCGGCCCCAGCGGTTCCCTCCTGAACGTGAGGGTGGAGGGGGCGTCCCCGCACTATCTGATGGGAGCTCTCGTCTGAGCTTGCTGGCCATCGTCGGTCCCACTGCTTCGGGCAAGAGCGCCGTGGCTTTGTCCCTGGCAGCTGAATTGGGAGCCGAGATCGTCTCGGTGGACTCCATGCAGGTGTACCGCGGGTTGGACATCGGGACCGCCAAGCCGAGTGCCGCTGACCGGACTGAGATTCGGCATCATCTGATCGATGTCGCCGAACCCGAAGACGAATTCACTGTGGCCGACAGCCAGCGCATGGGCCGTGCAGCCATCGAACAAGCCGGAGGTTCGATGATCATCGCCGGTGGAACCGGACTGGCCTTTCGGGCCATCGTCGATCCTCTGGAATTCCCTGGTCAGGACCCCGGGCTTCGGGCCGGGTTGGAGTCCCTCGACCTCGCGGACCTCCAGAAACGCCTGGTCGCAGTCGACCCCACAGCATCCGATCATGTCGACATGGCTAACTCGCGCCGGCTGATTCGGGCGCTGGAGGTGCACGCCATTTCCGGTCAAACCCCGAGCCTGCGGGCAGCCACACCGGAGGCGGCTGCCGTCCGCAGCTACCAGCCGCTTCTCGACTTCGCGGCGGTCGGATTGGACGCCGGCCCAGGTCTGGAAGCTCGGGTGGTGGCTCGCTTTGACGGCATGCTTGAGAGAGGGCTGGTGGCCGAGGTCGATGCCCTGGTGCCCCGCCTCGGTCGGACGGCGGCCCAGGCGGTCGGTTACAAGGAGTTGCTGCCGGTGGTGAGGGGTGAGCAGACACTGGAGGAGGGCCGGGCGGCAGCGATCGCGGCCACCCTGGCGGTGGCCGGCAATCAGCGGACTTACTTCCGCCGGGATCCTCGGGTTCGCTGGTTGGAATGGGATGATGACCCTGCGGTGCGGATTGAGTCGGCTCGTCGGGAGTTGAAGCTATGAAGTTCATCAAGATGGAGGGCCTGGGCAACGACTTCGTGGTGCTGAAGGGACCGCTCGACCCTGATCCGGCGGATATCGCCGGCTGGTGCGACCGCCGCCGAGGTATCGGCGCCGATGGAGTTCTGGTAGTCAGAAAGCTGGGCGGCGAACGGGTTCGGATGGAGTACTGGAACGCCGACGGCAGCCGCGCGGAGATGTGCGGTAACGGCTTGCGGTGCGTGGCCCGCTATGCCTACGACCGGGGTTGGGTGGACGGACGCGAGTTCACGGTCGTCAACGACTCGGGTGATTACCCGGTCAAGGTGCGCAAGTCGGGCCGGGTGCGGGCGATGCTCGGTAGGGCCGAGGCTCCGGAGCAGTCGACGATGTCGGTCGTCGGAACAGATGTGCATCCGATGAGCATGGGAAACCCGCACGCGGTGCTCTTCGTCGAGAGCACCACCGAGGCGCCGGTCAAGACCCTGGGCCCGGTTATCGAAGTCGCCGGTGAGTTTCCGAATCGCACGAATGTCGAGTTCGTCGAGATCAAGGACCGGACCCGGATTGAGGTGCGGACCTGGGAGCGCGGTGTAGGAGAGACTCTCGCCTGCGGCACGGGGGCAGGCGCTGCCGCGGTGGTGGCGAACCGGCAGGGACTGGCGGACGGCACCCTGACCGTCGGCTTGCTGGGTGGTGACCTGGATGTCGAGATCGACGGTGACATCGTCTGGATGGAAGGCCCCGCGACCTATGTGTTCGAGGGCGAGTTGAACGCCGACTAGCCGCCGCTGGTGAATTCGAGCCGATTGCCGAACGGATCAGAGGCGTAGATCCGCGTTCGCCCGGCGAGCAGATCGTCCCATTGCACGGGGACGCCAGCGGCCAGCGACCGCCCGGCGGGATCGCCAACTGGATGTGATGAATCCGCCTCAGCGAACCCCTCGCAGCACCGTCACTACCTTGCCGATCAGCTCGACCCCGTCCGTGAACACCATCGGCTCGAAAGCGGGGTTCTCGGAGTGGAGGATGACCGCTCCGTTCTTGCGCTGCAGTCGTTTCACGGTGGCTTCTTCGCCGTCGATGAGGGCGGCCACGATCTCGCCGTCGAGGGCATCGGGTTGGCGGTGGATGACGACGAAGTCGCCGTCCAGAATCCCGGCCCCGATCATCGAGTCACCCTTGATCCGCAGCATGAAGATGGGGCCGTCACCGACCAGTTCGACCGGCAGTGGATAGACGTCTTCGATGTCCTCCTCGGCCAGGATCGGGGAACCGGCCGCAATGCGGCCGACCAGCGGCACCTCGCGCACGTCTGTGCGGGTGACGGGGTGGTCGAGGATCTCGATGGCTCGCGGTTTGGTGGGGTCCCGGCGCAGGTGACCGGTGGCTTCCAGGGTTGAGAGATGGCTGTGAACGGTGGAGGGTGAGCTGAGCCCGACGGCCTCGCCTATCTCCCGCACCGATGGGGGATAGCCCCGGTCTGCCACTGTGTCCCGGATGTAGTCGAGGATTTCCCGCTGCCGTGTCGAAATGTCAGTTCCCACGATCTACTCCTTTGCTTGGCCCTGACCGTAGCAATCGGTGGGGCGAAAAACAAACATATGTTCGATCTTGACAAATCGAACAGACGTTCGTATAGTTTTCGCGTACCGAACATGCGTTCGTGTCACACCCGCAAGTTACGTTGTGGGAACGCCACTGAAAATGGCATTGGTCGAGCACGGAGGAGAAACATCATGAAAGCACCTTCCATCCGCCTCAGGGCGTTGGTCCTCCCTCTGGCATTGGCGCTGGTGTTTCTCCTCCTTCTCGCCCAACGGGTGCATGCCGGAGACACTGCCGTTCCCACCGAGCCGTACCGGGTTGTGAGCGGCGACACGCTGTGGGACCTGGCCGACGAACGGACCGATCCGGGCGAGGACGTCCGGTCCACTGTCCGCCTCATCCAACGGGTCAACGATCTCAACGGAGGGCTGATCAGGCCCGGGCAGATCATTATTCTCCCCGCAGCCTGAGGGCCGGGCCCCGTGCCTGCCAATTCCACTACTCTCACCGGAATGCGCTGCCCTTATTGTGCAGCCGAAGACACGCGGGTCATCGATAGCAGGCCTGCCGGCGAAGGTCGGGAGGTGCGACGGAGGCGGGTGTGTCCGGGCTGCGGCCAACGATTCACCACCTACGAGCGAGCCCAGCTTCCGCTCCTGGTCCGCAAACGCGACGGAACCACAGACCCGTTCGTCCTCGACAAGGTGCGGGGCGGCATCGAGCGAGCTCTCGGTGGCCGCGATATTGCCATCGGGGTGGTGGAAGAGATTGTTGAGCGGGTGGAAGTGGCTGCCCAGGCCGCCGCCCCTGAGATCTCCTCAGAGGAGATCGGTCGAATCGTCCTGGATGGCCTCAAGCGGGCCGATGAGGTGGCCTACCTGCGCTTTGCCAGCGTGTACAAGGACTTCCAGGGGGCGCAGGACTTCGAGAAGGAAATGGCCACGCTCGAGGATTGAGCGGATTGGCTACTGAGGTACGACTGCCAGGTCGTCGAGCGCGGTGCCCAGGAGGATCTCGAGCTCGTCGAGGTCGGCATTGACCTCGATGGCAACCAGGCCGAGAGGTTCGCCCAGACTGGACCGCAAGTTGTTGATCCGGGTTGTCATCTCGGACTTCAGCTCGGTGGCGGCGTCGATATCACCCAGCCGGAGAGCATCGAGGTACGAGGCCTGCCAGGTCTCCAGGCGGTTGACCACCCCCAGGGCGCCGTTGCGGTGGGTGTCGAAGGACGGCCCAATGGGAAGCTGTCGAACGGCGGCCCGTGACGAAGCAACCGAATTGGCGATTTGCTCTCCGAGGCCGGCCAGGGTGACCTCGTCTGCCACGATCGGCAGGGGGGGAAGCAGGAAGGAACCGTCCAACAGCGAGCGGTAGGTGATGGCGTCGGAGAGAGCGTCCTGGATGTCGGCCGCCAACTCCGAGCCGGTCAGCAGGTCCGCCTGGACCGGCTTGAGGCTGTTGAAGGCGTCGCCCGAAGCCAGCGGCGGGGGAGAGGGGAATGGGCGGGAGACCTGGGCCTCGAGGGTGGCGGAGGTGCCGTCGAAACCGATCAGCGAGTTGCGAGCGTCGGATAGCGCCGTGGGGCGGGAAGACGGATTGGTTATGACGAGAGCCGCATCGCGGGCGCCTTCCATCCCACTTTCCACGTCCAGTGCCAGCACAATCCAGTCCTGACGGAGATCCTCCGCCTGCTTCACCGGGATGCCTCGCAAGTTCATCGTCACCAGGAGGATGCCGATCACGAACACCCCGAGCAGGACCGGCCACCAGGCCCAGCGGTAGCGGCCCACCGAGCTGTCGACCGGGACCTCAGGGGCCCAGTCCTCGATGATGAGGTCATCGTCAAAGGCCTCGGAGGCCTGCCACAGGCGCTGTACCAGTCCGGCGGTCTTCTCTTCGGCAGTAGATGCCTGTGGAAGCTCATGGATGCTCGGGAAGCGGGCGTCGACGTCACGAGCGGCTGGTGGGCGGGCGATCACGATATCGGTACGGGCCGGGGTGATCCCACTCTCGTATGGATTGGACAGACCGAGCATGTCCAGTAGCGACGACCGATAGTCGTCGGGACTGCGTTTGGTCTTGCGGGTGGTCACGCGCGGTGCTCCTCGATTTTGGCCATGGGCCCTGTCAGAATCCCTGTCGGCATGAAAATCCCGCTTCTGAAGCTAGACGTCGATCTCCCGACGCCGTCCCATTCTCATCCGGGCGACGCCGGTACTGACTTGTATTCTCGCATCGATACGGTCTTAGCGAGCGGAGAACGCCAGTTGGTCCCAACCGGGATCGCAGTGGCCGTCCCTGACGGTTACGCCGGCCTGGTGGTGCCGCGTAGCGGCCTCGCCGCTCGCCATGGGATCGGTGTGGTCAATGCTCCCGGCTTGCTCGACAGCGGGTACCGGGGTGAGATCAATGTGATCCTGGTCAATCACGGCGAAGAACCGTTCAAGATCAACCGGGGCGACCGCATTGCCCAGCTGGTGGTGACGCCGATCGTGGTGCAAGAATTCGTGGTGGTTGACGAACTTCCGGACTCGGTTCGAGGCGAGGGAGGGTTCGGGTCAACCGGCCGGTGAGTGTAAAGTGGAGGCGATTCCGCGGACGTAGCTCAGTTGGTAGAGCGTCACCTTGCCAAGGTGAAGGTCGCCGGTTCGAGCCCGGTCGTCCGCTCCGACGGCGGCCCGCGGTGGTCGCCGTTTCCGCTAGGTGCCGTGGCCGAGTGGCGAGGCGCAGGACTGCAAATCCTGTCACACCGGTTCGATTCCGGTCGGCACCTCCATCGCTACAATGCGTTGCTCCGGGCGCTTAGCTCAGCGGGAGAGCGCTTCCTTGACGTGGAAGAGGTCACAGGTTCAATCCCTGTAGCGCCCACCAGAGAGAAACCCCCTTGTAGCGGGGGGTGTTTGTTCGGGTGTGGATGCCTTGAAGGTGGGTGAGGGGGTTGGTTCGGTTTACCAGCCGCCGTGAGCGGGAACACCCCAGTAGGCGGCCAAGTATCCAGTTATGAAGATGATTTGGCCAAACACGGTGCTGCCGCCAGAGTCTTCCTGCCATATCGTCAGCCCAGACCGGGCGATATGGGTGTTCGCCGTCTTCTGAGCAGCCGGTTTCCGTGTCGGGCGATGGCAAGGGACAGTCGTTACCCTCTCTGTCATGAGCGACACTGCCGACGTAGTTGTTGTCGGGGCTGGGGTCGTTGGGAGTTCGATCGCCTATCAGATTGCGCGCCGATCGTCACTCCGTGTGACCCTGCTGGACAAAGGGGCAGGCCCGGCGGAAGGCTCGACCGGCGCAAGTTCGTCGATTTGCCGTTGCCGCTATTCGAACCCGGATGTGGTGCGCCTGGCCCGCGACGGATTGGACGCCTACCGCGATTGGGCCGAGTTCACCGGGCTCGAGCGACCGGGAAACGAGTTCACACATACCGGAGTCCTCTGGCTGCTCGACGAGGATCGCCGGAAACTCGAAGGTGAGCGTGCCCGCCTGGCAGAAGCCGGCGTTGCTATCTCTCTGCTGACGGCCGAAGACCTCGCGGACCGGTTCCCCAGTCTTTCTCCTTGCGTTGAACCGTTCGATCTCACCGGCGAGGTCGAACACACTTGCCGCCCGATAGAACTGGCCGTCTTCGAGGACGATGCCGGGTACGCCGACCCTTCTGCAGCCAATGTCGATTTGGTGAACGCCACCCGCGCTGCCGGAGGCACAGTTCGGTTCCGGTCAAAGGTTGCCGGGATCCGCAAAGATGGAGAGAGGGTCGTTGGTGTTGACCTGGCGGACGGGAGGTCGGTCTCGGCCGGAACCGTGATCAATGCTGCTGGACCGTGGTGCAACGAGCTGAACGAACTCGCAGGTCTTGATCTCGAATGGCCGCTCGATCCGACCCGGGTGCAGGTTGCGTATCGCGATTGGCCGTCTGACCTCGGCAATGTCCCGGTCACCGTCGAAGCTTCGACCGGCATCTACTTCCGACCGGATGCGGCGGGAAGTCGTCTGCTATTCGGTTCGGTCCTGGAAGAGGACGAGCAGGAGTCCGTCGCCAATCCGGATGATTTCAAGACGGCCGCAGATCCCACCTTCCGCGACACCAAGATCCACGGGCTGCATCACCGAATACCGGAGCTGCCGCATCGTGGGGGAGTGACCGGCATCGCCGGGCTCTATACGGTCAACCGGACGGACGTCCACCCGATCGTCGGGCCCAGTGGGATGGACGGATACTGGCTGGCCAATGGCCTGAGCGGGCATGGCTTCAAGCTGGCTCCGATGATCGGATCGATGGTGGCGCAAGCACTTACCGGTGAGCGAGCCCCGTTCGATACCAATGTCTCGTTGTCTCTGCTGGCCGTTGATCGAGAGCCGATCGACGTTGCTGCCAAGAGCGTCCTCGCCTGATGAGGATCTGGGGTTCGGGTAATGACCGTGGGTGGTTTTGCTCGTAGTTGGAGGTGCTGGGGGGCGCTTCGGTGGTCTTCTTGTGAGATTCGGGTTGCGTGGCATGACCTTGGGGTGTTGTTGTTTGTAGTTGGTTGTGGCGGTAGGGGTGTTTCTTGTTTTGGTTTGGGGTTGGTGGTGGTGGTGTGGGGGTGGGGTATTGGGATTGTTACTGCTCCGGTGGGAGTTCGATTGTGAGCGAGATGAGGCGGATCGATCCCTGCGGGTCTGGCGTGGCTGGTGTGGTGGGGTGTAGGTGTTCCCAGTGGGTTTGTCGGGGTGGTTTTCGTCGGGCTGGTGATGTGTGCGGTGCGGCGTTTGCGCCTTGGAGGACGCTGCGGGTTTATCGTGCGTATCGCCTTGCTGGCACTTCGTTCGCTCCGGGTTCTTATCAGTGTTTCATGAGCGCGAAGAAGTTCCAAGCCTTGTGGTCGTCGCAAACGTGTTCTCGGGGGCGCTGGATATTGAATCTCTTATGTCAAGGTGCGTGCGGGTTGGGTGGACAGGACTGGGATGGGCCACACGGTTGTGGGCAGGCTCTTATTAGGTCACACCGTCCGCGGTGAGGGGTTTGGGTGGGGTCGACAGGTCATTATGAGGACAGTGGTCTGTGACCACGTCAGCCGGTTTATTGGGTCAGACCCCACCCTGATCTCAGGTCGTTGTTGGTAGGTGTTTGAAGGTTTGGCGGGCGACGTAACGTTTCAGACAGCGCATGATCTCGGCGGTATTGCGTCCTTGGGCTCGTCGGCGGGTCACATAACGACGGGTTTCGGGATCGGATGACATGCGGGTTAAGACGATGCGGTAGAGGGCGGCGTTGGCTTGACGGTCGCCTCCCCGGTTGAGTCGATACCTGTTGGTCACTTTGCCTGAGTTAGCGGGGAGCGGGGTGGTTCCACACAGATGCGCCCAGGACCCTTCGGAACTGAGTCGTTCGGGGTTGTCTCCTGCGGCAACAAGGAGGCTGGCTGCAGTGTCGGTTCCGAGCCCGTGAAGCTCGAGCAGCGATGGAGCAGCCTGAGCGATCAGAGCAGCGAGCATCCCGTCGATTTCTCGTATTTCAGTGTTGAGGGCTTTGACCCGTCGGGCGAGATTGCGGATCATCAGATTCGTGGTGAAGGTGACCGGGTCAGAACCCTTATTAGGCCTCATGTTTGCGGCTTCGGTGACCAGTCCCGTCTTGTAACGGTCTTTGAAGCGGACCCGGATCTCCTCGGGGGCTGTGAACACCAGGTGACGTAACTGGTTCAGCGTTTGGATCCGTTGTTGACGAGCCGACCTGCGGGCCACCATTAGGACCCGTATCTGTTCCACAGGACCGTTCCTGGTTTTCGGGGTCACCGACGCTTCCCCCGAGAGAGCAGCTCGAGCAGCAGCTAGAGCATCGGTGGGATCGGACTTGCCGACCTTGCGGCGTTTCTGACGGTTAGGACGATCAACCTCCACCACCATGACGTCCTGACTGTGAAGGAACCGGGTGAGACCAACACCCCAGGACCCGGTGCCCTCCACCCCAACTTGTTCTAACGGACCGAAGCCGACTAGCCAGCCGAGAAGACTCTCATAGCCGGCCGGGTCGACGGGAAACGATTCGATACCTAACAATCCACCGTTGTGGTCGATGGCTGCCGCCACATGGGTATCGGCATGGGTGTCGACTCCACCAGTGACTCCTACGATTGACATGGTCGCCCCTTTCTGTTGCTTAAAGGCGAAGGGGTGACATGCACCACCGGGACGGCGGACCGGACCCAACTGAGCTGCTTGATTCAGCTCAACAGGTGTTCCACCGCCCGACCGGTGCGTGCCACACAAGCCACATCATCCCTCCCAGCCGGTTATGTGCGGGTCGTTGCGAGCGCCATTTCCGGTGGTCAGGGTTCGTAGATCCACACCGGGTCGCGTGGTCGGGATGGGTAGGTTTCCCCGACGGCTAGGAATCCGTCTCCGAGGGGGCGGATTTCTCTCACGTAGTAATCGGAGCCGAATTCATCGGGGCCGTCGGCTTCTGGGTTGCCTGGTGTGTCGGGACGGTACGGGACCAGGGACCAGTTGCGACCGTCTGCTGAGTGCCATCCGTCGAACCGGAGAGTCTCGCCATCGTCGTTAGAAAGGGTGTTGACTGCGAAGAAGCCCGTGTCGGATGCACCGATGCTGACCCACAGCCTGGTATCCGAGTCGCCCGCTCGGAGGGTGGCGGTTTCGTGCGCGGCCATGCTGTTACCGGCATGCAGTGGAACCGACGAAAGCCGAACGGAACCCACAGAAGCGACCGCGGACCAGTCGCTCGTCGCAGATGTTGTGGTTGAAAGTGGTCCGGTTGCCGTGCTTGCTGTTCGGGGGGCAAGTGAACTGGGCGATCTCACAATCGAAGAGGGCACTCCTGCGGGGAATGCACGATTGAGCATCATGGTTGAGGTCATGGTCATCAGTCAGGGTTCCTGTTATCGCCCTGGATCTGTAGTGTGCACCGACACCACCGGTGTCTCACCTCAAGCCTGACAGGCAGTGTCGGCGCCGGTGAGGCACTAGTTTGCGCAACAGGAGCGATCATCATGGCCACACGACACCTCACCGTGCGCCGACAAGTCGCCGCGCCATGTGACTCGGTTTGGGACGTGGTCGCGGATTTCCCGAACCTGGCGGACCACTGGGGTGGCCTCAAAGCCTCTCGACCCATCGGAGACCAAACACACGGTGTGGGTGCGCGCCGCCAGGTGGACCTGGCGCCGGTCGGCAAATTGGATGAAACGGTCACCGCCTGGGAAGAGGGCCGCAGAATCGCCACCACGAATCAGCCGTCCACCCTCGTCCCGTTCAAGCACGCCGAGGCCACGCTCACCCTCGAACCCGACGGAGACGGGACCCAGATCACATTCGACTACCAGTATGTGCCAAGGGGTGGCCCCATGGGTCGACTGACCGGTCCCGTGATCGACACGATGCTGAGAAGAAACTTCGAGAGCATGCTGGCCTCAATCGAGAAGGCCGCCCTCAACGCGGGCTGACAGGAAGACCGCAGCTGTGTGGTGTGCTCCAAGCGCGTGAAATGGTTTCGGAACGCACGAGCGGCAAGTCGGCAGGTCCTCTGTGCCTCCGGCACTGACTTTGTCCTTGCTGGATCCATTTCGCAACCTGACGAGGTGTTAAGGCATCCTGTCCCTGCAACAGCCGCTAAAAGTCGAGTACCGGCCATCATCTTTGATTGCCACTCGGATCACCGTCTCACCCGCTGTCGGCAGGTCGGACTCGAACGGCGGGACACCGGAACCTACACGCCGTGAGCGCCGATCTAGGCCATTGCAACATAGAGGAGATAATCGAGCTGGGCTACCTGCCGCCGTGATTCTGTCCGAAGGAAAGAGCGACCCTTAATGAGGGCTGGGGTACCCCCACTTCCACCCGCCCATATCGATGCCTCTTTGTGTCAAGTGGTTGTTTTGGGGGCGCCTGGGGCCGAGGTCAAACCCCGAGTAAGCGCGTCCTGCCGAAGCCTGATTTCCGGTTGGCGGGTGGGGATGTGTGGTTGTGGGGAACGATACGGGATTGGACTCTGCGTTGAGATCGCGTGAGTCGCGTTCCGTGTCGTGATGCGACGGGTGCTTCCTACAACACGCCTGCCGATTCCATTGCCATGAAGAAGGCGTTGGCGATGAGCTGGTCGGCGGCGTTGCTGGGATGCGCCCCGTCACGCAGATCAGAGAGCCGGACTCCGGTGTCGACTGCTGCCACGATTGACCGTGTGGTGTTCAGCTCGGAGGCCAGCGTTCTGATTCCGGCGTTGAGGGCGGGTACATCGTTGCAGCCTGAGCCGAAGATTGCGGCGTCGCACGGAACGATCTCGGCAACAAAGAGCGTTCAAGGGTGCCTTGGTAGAGAGGCGATCTTCGGACGGCTTGGACTGGTAGACAAAGCTTTCTCCGCATGTTAGGTTTGTAGTAGAGAGTAGTCTGTGTTAAGAAGTGAGTCTGATGACGAACCCACCAGAACTGAAGGAACTCGAACAAAGAACATATGGCGCGACCTATTCCGACGGTGTCATCGACATCTTCGTTGGCGTCTCCCTGGCCTGGATTGGCGCCATGTGGCTCATGTTCCCGGACTATTTGTCCGGAGCGGTTGCCCTGGTTGCTGTGTCTATCTCGCCAGTGATGGGGAGGCGGAAACGCTTTGTGGAAGCTCGGACCGGGTATGTCAAGTTCACAGAGCCCCGGCGCCGACGGGAACGAAGAATCTATACGACAGCAGGATTCCTCTTTGCAGGGTTCATGCTGCTGGCCCGCCCCCTCGGGTCGCTCCAATCCGGAGACATCGACTGGCCCGTGGGTCCCGATAGCCTCATCACATGGCTGCTGGCACTAATTGCAGTGGCGCTGGGGGTCTTCGTCGAAGCGAAACGAATGTTCGCGTACGCCGCAACTCTGGCGGCCACTGGAGCGATAGCAGTGATGGTGGACACACGATTTGGTTGGCCGCTGCTCGTCTCCGGTGCTGTGATCATGATGGTTGGGTGGGTATTGATGACACGATTCGTCAACCGTCGTCCACGCATAGAGGCTCCGTGACCGGACCCGCCACCAACCGAGAGCAGCCCCAGATCGAGATCGACCGTCTCATCCACGAACCGGCCCGACTGATCATCATGGCGAACCTGTACGTCGTCGACGAAGCCGACTTCGTATACCTCACCCAGCAAACCGGACTCACCCACGGCAATATCAACACGCATATGGCCCGCTTGCAGGCAGGTAACTACGTAGCCGTCGAGAAGATGTTCGTCGGTAACCGGCCTCGAACCGTGTACCGAATCACCGAAGAGGGCCGAATGGCACTACAGCAGTACCGACAACAAGTCGGAAACCTTCTCGCCGACATCGACACTCCAGCACCTACCGAAAGTCGCACGTAACGGCACTTCTTGTGCGGGGAGTCGAGGGCGGTGTCTCGCGTCAACTGGGCGCTCGTGATTGCCGGTTATGTGCGGGGGAGTGGTTGCGGGCGACGGCGGATTCAGTTCCGCTGGATCTGCTTCGACAGCTCCGCCGACTCGCCCGACCACTATGGTCGCGACGTGGGTGCCATGGCTCGGGTACGTCGGATATGGGATTCCTTCCTCTCCATCGGTTCATTCCCGGGGGAGTCTGATGACCAGCGCGGCAAGCGGCGGATCATCGTGGGTGTGTCGGTCTTCTTCATAGGACTCAACGTGCTGGGAGGGTTCGCCGGTCTTGGATCAGAGAGGGCATGGCTGGCCGTCACATCCTTCTGGTTGGCTGGACACATCGCCGGGTCATTGATCGTGCTGCGACTCAAGCCAGCGTGGTTCGCAGGCGTCTTCAACGTTCTCTTCTTTCTTGCATTGGTGCTAACCCTGGTGGAAACCGTCCTCCTCGGAGGGATCCAACCGTCCTCCGGTCAGATCCTCTGGGGGCTCATGTCCGTGCTCGGCGCGCTGGTTGCACTCGGCGTCAAGGCTGGATTCGCGTGGTTCATCGTCTACATAGTGACCGTCGTGGCCGCCGAGGTGCTGTCGGACGCGATCGAGCCTCGTTACATCGTGGAGGCGACTTCCGGCGATCTCATCTTCAACATCGTCGCGGTGACCGCGGTTGTCTTTGCCACCATGGCGTACTTCGTTCGGCAGCGGGACCGGTTCCAGCGACAGTCGGACGATTTGTTGCACAACATTCTCCCCGACGAGATAGCCAGCCGGCTCAAGGCAGAGCACACGATGATCGCCGACCATTTCGAATCAGCTTCGGTGCTGTTTGCCGACGTGGTCGACTTCACGCCGATGTCGGCCGGGATGGCTCCTTCCGAGCTGGTCGGTCTCCTCAACGAGGTGTTCTCGACCTTCGACGGGTTCGTCGATGAGCTGGGGTTGGAGAAGATCAAGACGGTCGGTGACGAGTACATGGTCGCCTCGGGAGTGCCGGTTGCTCGGCCCGATCATGCCCATGCCGTGGCCGAGCTGGGATTGCGAATTCGTGACCATGTTGCCGTCAACGATTTCGATGGCCACCGGATAGAGCTGCGGATCGGCATCAACTCAGGGCCGGTGGTGGCCGGGATCATCGGGAGCCACAAGTTTGCCTACGACCTTTGGGGTGACGCCGTCAATACGGCGAGTCGCATGGAGTCGGCGGGCCTGGCGGGATGCGTTCAAGTAAGCGGAGCGACTCACGAACTGATCCGAGACGAGTTCGTCTGCGAGTCCCGCGGTCTGGTCTCAGTGAAGGGCAAAGGAGACATGGAGACCTACCTCCTGGTCTCGAGACGTGCCGAGGCCCCTGCAACCAGCTAGCTGTCGCTGTTCTATCGTTGTTGACAAAGGTCCCGAGCCATGGAGGGTGGGATGTGACGTCGCGAGGCGTCAGGCCCGACCCCGGGGCTCAAGGCCGGTGCTGTCGTCTACGTCGGAAGGCGAGACATGTCCGAAGTCTTCATCAGCTACTCCTCCGAAGATGTCGAGCGGGCGAGGGAGCTGGCGCACGCTCTCGAGAAAGAGGGCTGGAACGTTTGGTGGGACCGGCGCATCCTCCCGGGGCAGCGCTTTGACCAGGTGATTCGAAGTGCCATCGATGAAGCCGCTTGTGTCGTGGTCCTGTGGTCGGAGTCGTCCGTTGATTCGGACTGGGTGAAGGAGGAAGCTGAGCAGGCAATGCTTCGTGACTGTCTCCTTCCGGTCGTCATCGACCAGGTTGCTCCGCCCCTGGGCTTTGGGAGGATCCAGACCGGGAGCCTGGTTGGATGGACTGGGGAGCGGGACCATCGGGGCTACGCCTCGCTCTTGCTGGCCTTGGCGAACTTCGCTGCGCCGGATTCTTCTACCTCCGGCCTGACGTCGACGACTACGCCTTTCACGGGGGAAGATTCACCGCCCGGGGCGGTCAGTCGCTATGAGACCCGCCGACCCCTTGGGAGCGGAAGCTTCGCGACGGTGTGGCTTGCTTACGACCCAGATCTCGACGCTGATGTTGCCGTCAAGGTGCTCGCCGAGAACTGGAGCCTCGACGCGGACATAAAGCGACGATTCGTAGAAGAGGCGCGGATTCTTCGGCGGTTGGAGCATCCGTCGATCACTCGCGTCTACGACGTCGGTGAACACGAAGGCAGGCCCTTCTTCGTCATGGAGTACGCCGACCGCGGCTCCCTCCTGGACCGGATGCAGGGACGTCGGGCGGCCGGACGCCCGTACGAAGTAGCCGAGGCGACCGCCATTTCGGAAGCGATAGCCGAGGCGTTGGAAGTGGCTCACATCAACGGGGTCGTGCACAGGGACCTCAAGCCCTCCAACGTCCTTTTCCGGTCGGATAAGGGCCGCCTGGGCGGAAACGGAGAACGGACGATGCTGGCCGATTTCGGTATCGCCCGCAACCTCCAGGCTGCATCTGGGTATACGATCTCGGCCGGGACACCACATTACGCAGCGCCTGAACAGGCGGACGGCCAAGCCGACGCGCGAAGCGACATCCATGCCGCGGGAGCCGTGCTCTTTGAGATGCTCGCCGGTGAGGTGCCATATCCGTACCCTTCGATCGGACAGGTGCTGTCGGTGCAGCGGGCCGAGGGTCCGCCCTCTATCGCCGCCATTCGCGCTGACGTCCCCGCCGGTCTTGACGCGCTGATCCGGGAGGCCATGGCCGTTGACCCCGACCGGCGAATACCGACTGCAGCAGCATGGCGAGCGCGTCTCGGCAGTGTCGACTCGGCGGAGCCTGAGGCGCCATCCACGTACGTTCCGGCGTCGAAACCGGCAGCCGAGGCATCCGGACCCGAACTTGCCGAACCCGGCGCGGACACCGTTCCCACCCCGCCCCATCCGACACTTCCCGTCGAGCGGTACGACCAAGCCACGATCTCCGCAGATCGAGTGCCCGAGGACCTGCCCGGAGGCTCGCCCGGTCGTTCAGCCACCAACCCTCCCGACCGGCCACCCTCAACGCCGGCCGCCAAAGGAACTCGGCGCCGCTGGTGGCCTGTCGCCGTCGTTGTCGTCGCGATCGCGGCGATAGCCGGTGCCCTCGTTCTAACAGACACCGAAAACGCGACGACGGCTCAAGATACGTCACCCACGACTACCACCCGGGCCCGGGACCCGGTCGCCCAGGCTGCCTTTGAGGAGGGCGAGTCGTTGCTGGAGGCCGGAGCATTTGAACAAGCTCTTGGGCAGTACGACGAAGCGCTGCGGATCGAGCCTGACGCTGCAGAGTACGAGAGGCAATGGGGGGTGGCCAACTTCCGTTCTGCGTGGGAGAGCTCGTGGGATCTTGGTTATTGGGGCGGGGCTGCGCCCGGCGTCACTGCCCAGTTCGAGGCGGCTGAAGCATCCTTTCGAAGGGCCAGCGAACTCGATCCTGGTGACGCCACAACGTGGCTGTACTTCGCCAGAGTGGGCCACGACACGAACTTCGACGGCCAAGATGGAGGTGCGATGGCCGCCACCGTCGCCCGGGCAGACGCTGTCATCGCACTCGATCCTGACGGCTGGGGCGGCTATCAGGTCAAAGCGCTCACCCATCTCGCCTTGGGACAGTGGGATGAGGCCATCGGTGCTGCCTCGACCGCAATCGATCTCGGTGCGGCCGATCCCGACTTCTTGGCCGGGGTGTGGGGCGGTGTCGGGACCGGTACCTGGCACGATGTTGCCGAGATGTATCTGACCCTGGGTCATGCCCAGATGAACCTCGGCGACTACGAGACGGCCGTGGAGTCGTTGGGAGGCTGTCTTGAGCTCTATTCAGCAGATCACCAATGCCTATTCCACCGGGGCGAATCCCACGAGGAGTTGGGAAATGTTGCGGCAGCCGCATCCGATTACCGCAACTTTCTGATCTCCCCGGAGGGCGCTGGATGGAGCGAAGCCATCAATGACGCCAGTGACTTCTTGGCCGAACGGTTGCAGCCTGGGATCGAAGCGTTCCTTGTGAACCCGACGAAGCTGGAGGTTCATGCCCTGAACGGACCGTCGGATGACTGGATAGTGTCCAGCGACTCCGATGTGACTTTCAGCAACGGCGCGGCTGTGGTCAAGGGCCGGGGAGGTATCGCGGCTCTACTGGGCCGGACGAGCACGATCCCGTCGGACCGGGCTTATGTCATTTCCTTCTCGTTCGCCGACACCAGCGATGTGTTCAACATGAACATCCACAGCTCCCCACAGTTGACCGCCGGGTACCGGGAGCTCGGCTATTTCTTCGGAAGCGAACCGCGTCAGGCAGATGTTGAGGTCTGGGTCGGACGTTCCTCCCCACCTGCGGTAATCCCGATCCAGACCAGCTTCGTTCCGGGAGTGGAGTATGCAGCCCTCCTCGCGGTGACCGACGATGATGAGTTCCTCTTTGCCGTTTGGGACCCTGCCTCCCCGTCCACGTCGGTCCGTTTCTCCGACGAGGTCTCCGGTACGACCGCCGCAGCTCCTTACGAGCTCTTCATTCACGGTTCCGAGGGTCTGCTGACGGTCTACGACGTCAAACTGCTGAGCTTCGACAGCTTGGCCTGAGGGCGCGGGACGTGAGCCGCGTCACCGACCTCAAGGCGAAGGGTTCACGAAACACGTCTGCGGTCTGGTGGCTCGAGAACAGCTGGGGCAGTGCGATAGCGAGCACAACCAGCGGGATCGCTCCGACCACCAGTAGATAGGCGCGGCCGGGCAGATGGTCGAGGTGGTCACGGGAGCCGCCTGTAGGGAGCGACATCAGCGAAAACTACCAAGCCTGCTCGGGTATGCAGCCCTTGGTACCGTGCCGTGATGAAGCGTCACACTCCTTGGCGCCGAGCGGTTGCCGGCGGCCGCCTTTGCCGGGCTCTACCTACTGTTCGGCTGGAACGGATGGGGCTCGCCGGCCAGTCGCGCTGCGTTCCCATAGTGGTCCGGATGTGAGTGGGTGATCAGGGCGGTGCGGATCTGCCCCACCGAGGCGTTCTGGAGCCCGGCCTGCCGTTCCGACCAGGCGGCGCGACCAGCGAGGCCTGTGTCCACCACGGCAGCAATGTCACCGTCGAGCACGACGTACATGTGCGTGTGCCCGAGCCCGTGAAGTCAATGGGCAGCTGAACCCGCAGCACCCAGGTGCGACCTCCACGACCTCATCGGGCGCCGGTTGATCCTCCGGCCTTCTCGAGATTGTTCTCGTGGCGTGTTGGACGGGATGGTTGGGCTGTCGCGACCATCTTCTTCTGATTATCGGGCGGACCGCTGAGTGGCGCGAGCACGGACGGTTTGACCCCTGCTCCAGTTGAACTAGTGTCTACTGACTCGTAAGTTAGCTATCGGTCGCGTCTCCGCGGCGCTGAGAACGGGAGTTGGCATGAATCCCGAGGTTCTGATCAGGGAAGTCGGACCCAGAGATGGCTTCCAAAACGAGGACCTCATCATCCCCACCGCGCTAAAGGTGGAGTACATCAGGACGTTGGTGGCCGCCCGCGTTCGGTGGTTGGAAATCACTTCGTTCGTGAGTCCCAAGTGGGTGCCGCAACTGGCAGACGCCGCTGAGGTGGTTGCTGCTGTCGAGGACATCGACGTCGGTGGCACCGAGATCGTGGCATTCGTTCCGAACCTGCGGGGACTGGAGCGGGCCGCCGAGTGCGGCGTGAAGAGCGTCACCACTGCCCTCACCGTTAGCGATGAGCTGAACCGCGCCAACTTCAACAAGGACACCGATCAGATGCTGGAGGCACTACCGGCCATCCTCGAGGCAGCGGCGGCCGCCGGCGTAGGCATCGAAGTCACGATCGGTACCGCCTTTGGCGATCTCGAGGATCGTCCCCTCACGGTCGACAGAGTGGTTGAAGTGGTGGAGACAGTTGCCTCCATGGGGGTGGACAGCATCACACTCGACGACACAGTCGGAGTAGGAAACCCGGCCCGGGTGGAGGAAACCTACCGCCGTCTGCAGGAGGCAAGACCGGGAGTGGTCTTCGGTGCCCACTTCCATGGCACCCGTGGGCTCGCCGTCGCCAACGTGTGGGGAGCCTGGCGGCAAGGTGTGCGGGTGTTCGATTCGTCCTACGGCGGACTGGGAGGGTGCCCGTTCGCCCCCGGTTCGTCGGGCAACGTCGCCACCGAGACTCTCGTCTACATGTTCGAAGAAGCCGGAATCAGTACGGGAATCGATCTTGAGACCCTGATGCGAGTTGCGGTGGACACCACCACCTTTCTCGAGAAAGGGCTAAGCCAGGCGTCCCGGACCATCGCAGCCGACATCGCATCCCAGAGGGGGTGGGAGCATGGCGAGGTGGGCGTCTCCTGAGGAGGCCATCTCAACTGTCCGGCCGGAGGATCACATTGTCCTCCCTCCCGGCTGCGGTGAGGTTCTCGCCCTCGAACGGGAGATAGGACGTCAGCACGAGCGTCTCGCCGGTTTGACCATTTACAGCGGGTTGCTGCTCAGCGACTACCCGTTCCTGGTTGACGAGGCTGAGTTCAGGTACGGGACCTGGCACCTGATGCGGCCGGCGCGCGAGCTAGTGGAGTCCGGTCGGGCTGAATTCTTTCCCATTTCCGGGTCACATGTCACTGAGATGTTTCGCCGGAAGTACCTGAGGTCCGATGTTGCTTTCATTCATGTCAGCCCGCCCGACGCCCATGGTTACTGCAGCCTCGGAGTGTCGGTCAGTTATCCCTACAGCGTCGCTCGCATGGCCGACCGGGTCATCGCTCAGGTGAATCCCCGGATGCCGCGAACACTCGGACGCTGCAGCATCCACGTCTCGGAAATCGACGTGATGGTAGAAGTAGAGGAACCGCTCGTCGAGTACCCGGCGGCCCAGATCGATGCTGTCTCCCAAACCATCGGCAAACGTGTCGCCGAGTTGATCCCGCAAGATGCCGTGGTTCAGATCGGGATCGGAGCGATTCCCGAGGCGGTTCTGTCCACCCTGGGCGAGCAAGGGATGAACAACCTCAGGCTGTTGGGGATGGGAATCGATGCCATGGTCGACCTGGCCGAGAAAGGGGTGCTGCGTCCCCTCGATCTGGAGGGGCCTTCGCTCATCGGCACCGAGCTGATGGGAACTACCAAGCTCTTCGACTTCGTAGCCGACAACCGACAAGTGGAGATGCACCCGAGCGAGGTGGTCTTGAGCGCCAAGCGAATATCCGGCTACGACCGGCTGGTTTCCATCAACTCAGCCCTTCAGGTAGATCTATTCGGCCAGGTCAATGCTGAATTCATTGGTGGGAGGCAGATCGGCGGTATCGGCGGCAGCATTGATTTCATTCGGGGGGCACGTATGTCCGACGGCGGCCAGACGATCATCGCCATTCCGGCCGCCGATGCCAAGAAGCGCTACTCACGGATCGTGTCCCGGCTCGACGCAGGAACGCCCGTCAGTATCCCTCGCCACTTCGTGGACATCGTCGTAACCGAGTTCGGTGTCGCCCACCTGGCGGGACTCGGACTGCGGGAGAGAGCGGAGGCCCTCATTGCGATTGCCGATCCGGACTTCCGCTACCAACTCGCCGGCTCCCTTTCGGGAAAGGAAGACCAAGCATGACCGAAGCGAACGGGGAGCGGGTCACCGACAATCCGGAACTCCTGTACGAGGATCTCGAACCGGGCCGTACTTTCGAACCCATGACATTTGCCATCACACCCGGACTGGTGGCCGACTACCGAGCTGCGGTCGCCGACGACCGCCCGCCGCTCACGGCCGGAGCGCGCACGCTCGCACCGGCCGGACTGTGGGGCATATGGGGCCGCCAGGCCTATCTGCAGCACCATCGCATGCCGGGGGGCGGCATCCTGGCCGGTCAGGATATGGAGTACCACTCGCCGGCATACGTCGGAGACGTCCTGTTGGTGCAGGCGACGGTTGCAGCCCGTTTCGAGCGCAAGGAACGGCCCTACGCCACAATCGAGTCCACCGCCCACAACGAGGCGGGGGAATTATGCGGCGTCGTCCGAGTCACGGCAATCTGGCCCAAGTGAGAGAGACACCAATGAGCACCATCGAAGTCGGGGCCCAGATCCCAGCAGTCGAAAAGTCCATAAGTCAGGAGATGATCAATGCCTGGGCCGATGTCTCAGGCGACACCAACCCACTCCACGTCGACGTCGAGTACGCCAAGACCAGTCGTTTTGGCGGGACCATTGCACACGGCCATATCTCGCTCGGCTTCCTGTGTGAGGCGATGGTGCGCTGGCTGGGACCGGCCTGGCACTCCAGGGGAGCGCTGCGGGGCGTCAAGTTCGTCGCCCCCATCCGTCCCGGCTATATCGTGCGGACGCAGGGGAGTGTGGTGGACGTGGTGGACGACGACGGGGACCGGGTCGCCCACTGCGACATTTCCGTCATCGATGCCGGCACCGGCGAGACCTGCGTCGTCGGCGCCGCCACCTACCGCCTTGCCGACCTTCATGAGGCTCCCTAGCCCGCTCTCGGTAGACGGTGGATGGAGCACGTTGTGAGGAAGCGATCGGGACCTGGATCCGGTGAAAGAGAGGAACGCAAGTGGCACAGCGGCGCGGCAAAGTAACCAGAGAGAAGATCATGGAGATCGCCACCGAGCTCATCAACGAGCGCGGCTACCGCGGAATGAGCCTGGAAGACGTCGCCAAACGCCTCAAGGTCACCCGTCCGGCCCTCTATTACTACTACTCCCGCAAGGACCAGCTCCTACTCGATATCCACAATCGGGCTCAGTCGCGCCTGGTTGAGTCGGCGGAGGAGATCTACGCCCAGGAGCAGGAGCCGCTCGAGCGTGTCATCCGGCTCCTTCACAACCATGCGCTGGTGATTACCAGGCACGCCAAGGTCGTCGCCGTGATGTTTGAGGCTGAGAACGACCTGGCGCAACATGAGCGCCGCAAGATTCGCAACGTGCGGATCGAATACTCCGAGCGTTTCATCGATGCAGTTGAGCAGGCACGGAAGGAGGGGTACTTCTTGACCGAATCCAACTCCAGGCTTTCCGCGTTCTTGATGCTCGGAGCCTGCAACTGGATCACCCGCTGGTACGAGCCGGGGGAGTGGACGCCGGAGCACATCGCTGCCACGGTCACCGAGACCGTCTTACACGGGGTTCTCTCCGACGAAGGTCGGGCGGCCATCATCGAGAAGGGGCTCACGTTCTGAATGACCAACGTCGAGCGATTCACCGGAAACTCCGCCGATGAGTGATTTCGCACGCTCAGCCATAGACATGCACGTCCATCCCGGCACTCGCGAGTTCGTTGTCGACACCCAGGCGATATCGCCGGGCTCGTCCCGAACGGCGGATCCAAGCGGGAGGGGGCGGCCGTACCCGGTTGGAACTTTGAGGAGAGCCAGATCCCGATCCGGATCGAAACCGACCACCGAAGCGGTAACCGTGTCCGATCCCGGGATCCGCAGCTGCAGATCAGGTTCGGCCCCCGCGACAACGTGGGCGTTGGTGAGGTAGACACCGTCTGCGACCGCTACCGCGCTCCCGTACAGGGCTTGGGAGCATGCCGATCCTGACACACGGGCGACCGACGGAGTCAGATCGGCCACCGACGGGCCCCTATGCCCGGCGCAGGATGCGACCAGCACAGCGAGGCCGGCCAGCAAGGCGAGGTTCACGCAGGAACGGTAGGGCCGGTTCATTGCCGGGCGGCTTGCACGCTGCGAACGTAATCGATGATCGAAGCGATTTCGGATTCGTCTAGCTGGGTTCCGAACGTCGGCATGTAGAGGCCACGACCTCGTTGGACGGTCTCGATCAACGCAGAGTCGTCCGGGGCGGTCTTGGTTGACAAGGGTGGAGCGAGGGGACCGTCGGGGACCCGGCCACCGTCGAGGTCGGAGCCGTGACAGCGAGCACAGTTGGCCTCGTATAGAACCTGGCCGGCGACCACCGATGAGGCGTCCCTCACCCTGGTGACATCCGGCGAGGCAGCACCGCCACAGCCGGCCAGGACTAGGCCCGCCAGAACCACCATCGGTTTCCAGCGCTTCACGGCGTCTGCACTCGCCCGGCCAACGCCTTGCCCATTCGGTCGATGCCGGCCAGCACCGCCCCGGTCGGTTCGCTGGTGAAGACCAGCCGCATGAATCCAGGCTCTCCGATGTGACAGTCGGCCCCCGGTGTCAGGTTGACGTTGACTTCGTCTAGCAGCCACCGCCACAGCCCATGCTCGGCTTCCCAGGTCACGTTGGTCATGAAGCCCCGCATGTCGCACAGGAAGAAGAAGCCGGCCTGGGCAGGCAGGTAGGGGATGGAGGCCGCCTCCAGTGCGGAGGTGACGACCGAGTAGGCGGCTCCCAGGCGCTTCCGGTTCTCGGCCACGAATCCGTCCACCCATGCCCGGTCCGAGATCAACCCTTCCAGCATGAACTGGGTGTCGCCCGACACTGCCGCCCAGTAGGCGAGACCATCGATCGCCTGCACCACCGCTTCGTTCTCGGAGACCAGCACGCCGCAGCGGAGGCCGGAGGCGGCAAAGTCCTTACTGAAAGCCCAGATGATGTGCCGTTTGTCTCCCAGGGCGGGGCGCAGTGCCGCTCCGCTGGTGAAGGCGGAATCTCCGTAAACCGAGAGGGCGAACAGCTCGTCCAGCACCAGGTGGATGTCGCGGCGTTCGGCCCAGGCGACGATCTCCTCCACCTGGTCGGCGGTGTAGACCGTGCCGAGGGGGTTGTTTGGGCTGGTAAACAGCAATGCCCGCACCGGTCGGTCGGCGCCGTCCACCGCCGCGTCCAGCAACTCGGTCGTAAGGCGGAATCCGGTCTGGCCGGCGGTGTGGACCGCGATGATGGTCAGCTGGTCGCGGGTTTGGAGGTCCATCCAGAAGCCGGAGTAGCTGGGAGTAGGAACGAGGATGCCGTCCCCTGGATCGGCCAGCACATAAAACAGCATCTCCAGCACCGTGCCACTGCCGGCCAGCGTGACCACTTGTTCGGGAGCCACCGGCCGTCCCAGCACGGAACGTTCCAGGAACCGGGCCAGGGCTTCCCGAAAGGATTGTGACCCCGTCATGGTGTCGTATTCGGCGACCCGGGCCGGGACCTCCCGGCACTCGGCCATCTTGGGGGCCAGCAAGTCCCAGGCCAGCTTGTTCTCGGCGATGCACATGGACACGTATCCGTCCGGGTTGGTGTCGGGATCCCAGCGGTCGGCGACCCGGGCGAAATGCTCGTCCACGTAGGCCGGCATCGGCCGATCGCTGATCAGCTGCTCGCCTCGCCGGGAGAGGTGCCCCTGGCTGGATGGTGGATCGGTCACGACCGGATTGTACGGTGCCCCCATGCCCGATCTGCTCGTGGGCGGAGGAACGATTGGGTACCAGAGGGCGTTGGTGGTGACATGAAACGGTTCCTTATGGTGATGGCGCTTGTCGCCACCGCCTGCAGCAACTCCGTCGTCGAGACCACCGCCGGCACTGTGCCCACAACCACCGCCGACCCCGAACAACCCGCGCCGACGGCTGTCGATCGAGTCGAGATCGAGGCAGCATTGGCCGAGATCGGCCCGGTCACCACCGTCGACCAGGCTGCGGCAGTAGTGGCGGTGGTCGGCTCCGGAACTGAGACCGACCTGGTCCCGTACGTGTACGACGTGGCCCGGCTGTCGGGCGCAGACGTGTTCCAGGAGGCGATGGCCACCATCGCACGATTGACGGGAGAGGAAGCTCCCGCCGATGACCTCCGCACCCAGTCGCTGTTCTACGGCAACTGGATCATGCGCAACGATCCCGACCCCGGTCCCGCCTACATCGACTGGAAGGCAGCCCTGTTCGCCAACATCGATGAGGACTTCGACCCTCTCATCTCTTCTGTGGAAGATGCCATCACCGCCACCCGGCTGCAATGGGGCGGGGTGCTGCGGGGCGGGATTCCCGAACTGAACGACGCCGAAACAATCTCGGTGGCCGACGCCGACTACATGGTCGACGATGAGGTGGTTTTCGGAGCGGTGGTCAACGGTGAGGCCCGCGCCTATCCGGTTCGCATCCTCGGACACCACGAGCTGGCCAATGACACGTTGGGGGGAGAGCCGGTTTCGCTCGTGTACTGCACGCTCTGTCGCACCCCGGTCTTCTATAGCCGCCGGTTGGCGGGCCGGGTTCTTGAATTCGAAACCTCGGGGTTGCTTCAGAATTCGAACAAGGTGATGGTGGATCGCCAGACCGACACCCTGTGGAACCAGTTGACCGGAGAGGCCTTCGCCGGTCCACTGAAGGGAGAGAAGCTGGAGATACTCCCGATGACGGTCACCACCTGGGCGGACTGGATTGCCGAGCATCCCGAGACCGACGTCCAGAAGGTCCCCAACCTCGATCTGGATCCAGCCCTCGCCAATCTCAACCCCAGCGGCGGCTACTCATACGAACCCGGTGACGCCTACGCCGACTACTACGCCAGCAGCGAGCTGTGGTTCCCCTCCTTCGACGTCCCCGACGACTTCGCAGAGAAGGACGAAGTGGTCACTCTCGACTATCTAGGAAGCCGGCTGGCGGTGGGGCTGGAGGCTTTACTCGAAGCTGGCGGCTTGGTGACGACGGTTGCCGATCAGCCGGTCGTGTTTGTTGCGTCTGGCAACGGTGCCCGTGCCTTCGAAGGAGTCGACGGCTTGGAAGTCGTCGACGGCTCGGTGCTCTTCGAGGGCGTTGCGGTGACGGTGGGGGAGGAAGCACTCACGCTCTCCGACGGCACCGAGTTGCCCCGGCTCGTCTCCGGCCAATCCTTCTGGTTCGCCTGGTACGGCAACTTCCCCGACACCACCTGGTGGCCCCAGACCTAACTCTTCCCCGCCCTTGAGGGCGGGGTGGCTCCGCCTGAGGCGGAGCCGGGGCGGTGAGCTTTCTGAGGTGAGGCCGACCGGATGGTCAGCAAGTTCTAGTGCGGTACCTAACTGGCCCGGCGCAGTTCGCCCTCACGCAGTCCTCGATCGAAGGGGAGAGTCACGAGGAGACTGGTGGGCCGATACGGCCCGTCGGAGCCGAGCAGGTCGGATACGAGAACACCCCTCACCAGGTCGTGGTTGCAGTGGTCTTCGCAACGCCGGTAGGGGTCGTCGATGTGGTCGAACTCGTATTCCATGTGCCATCTATCGGCACTCCGCCCGGCCCGACCTTAGGGAAACGCCTTCAGTCCCAGCCCAGTTCATGGAGTCGTTCGTCGTCGATGCCGAGGTGATGGGCGATCTCATGCAGGACGGTGGTCCTGATCTCGTGCTCCAAGTCCGGTTCCGACAGGCCGAGGGCCAGGTGGGGGCGACGGAATATCACGATGCGGTCCGGCAGCGCCATGGTGTACTCGAAACCGCGTTCGTGGAGGGAGACCCCCTCGTAGATGCCGAGGATGTCTTCGCCGTGGGGGTCCTGCTCCCGGTTGGCGTGATCCTCGACCACCACTACCACATTGTCCAGCGCCTCCAGCACCCAATCCGGGAGTTGCTCGAGGGCCCGGTCGACGACGGCTTCGAAGGCATGGCGATCCACGGCCCTCAGCCTATGAGTAGCTTGGGGCCATGCGTGACACACTCGGCGCCTGGGTCCTCAAGTACGTCCAGGCATGGACCACTAACGATCCTGTAGCTATCGGCGCCCTGTTCAGCGACGATGCCCGCTATTTCCGGGCTCCATACGGCAAGCCCTGGACGGGACGAGACGCCATTGTCGACGGCTGGATCCGCAACCAGGATGAGCCCGGCACCTGGGACTACCGGTTCGAGATCCTGGGAGTGGACGGCGAGGTTGGTTTTGTACAGGGCTGGACCGAATATCGGGAAGAGAAGGACTACGCCAACCTGTGGGTGATCCGCCTCAATCAGGCTGGGGAATGCACCGAGTTCACCGAGTGGTTCATGGCCCGACCCGATTCAGCCGGATGAGAGAGTCCTGACCGGCTCGGTCACGGCGAGCGCGGTGACGCCGATGACAATGGGAATAACGGCGAGCAGCATGGTCGCCTCGGTGTAGCCGCCGGTCCAGTTGCGGATGACTGAAAGAGCCACCGGCCCCATCGCCGAGGCCCCCACTCCGACGAAGGTCGAGATTCCCTGGATGGCCCCGATATTGGCCAGCCCAAACCAGCGAGGCAGAACGGTGGCTGCCAGCGGGCGCTGTGCTCCGCCGGCTGCTCCCAGGGTTACCGCGTAGAGCACAACCTGCCAGCCGGGCTCGACGATGCTGATCAACAGCAGCGCCGCAGCCAGCAAGCTCATGGCGGTGGTGAGTAGGAATCGGACTGGTATCCGGTCGGCGAGGGCGCCGACGATAAGGCCGGCGACGATCGCTCCGCCCACCTGGGGGAGGAACATGGTGGCCGCCTCGGTGGAGGACAGGCCGGCTTCACCGAGAATGGATATCTGGTGGAAGTTGAGGGCCGTTGCCAGCAGGGAAGTAGTAGCCACCGTCGCCGTCAGCAACCAGAACCGGACCTCGCCGATTGCCTCCCGACGGGAGTGTGAGTTGTCTGGAGTGCGCTCGGCATGCTCAGCAGGGGCCGGATCACTGTCGACGTATTGACCTACGTCGGCAGGGCGGTCGACGATGCCAAACCAGCCAATGGGCACCACGATCAACCAGACGGCAGCAGCCGCCAACAGCCAGGCAGTCCGCCAGGTATAAGCCTCGATGGCCAGGTTGAGGAGCACCGGCGTGAGGGCCATGAGAGCGCTGACGGCGGTCATCATCACGCCGAATACCGTCCCCCGCCGCCGCTCGAACCAATGCGTAACCGCCACAGTGCTGACCAGGCTCAGCGACCCCTGCCCGAGCCAGCGAATCAGCGTGAACCCGATGGCCAGGGTTATGAAGCCCTCCACTCCGCTCATCACGACCAGTCCGCCGCCGAACCCCAGTCCGACGGCCGTCATGGCTCGCCGGGCTCCGATCCGGTCCACCCAGCGGCCAACCGAGGGCAGGGCGAGCGCTCCCAGAAGTGTGCCGATCAGATAGGCGGTCGACACCTCCGAGCGGGTCAGATCGAGGGCCTCGATGATCGGATCGACGAACACCGACACCCCGATCGTCTGGCCGGGTCCAGTCATGGCGGCGGTGATGGTGGCTAGGACCACGATCCGCCACCCGACGAAACGACGGGACGACTGGAGTTCAGTTGCGGAAGGTTGCGATTGGGTCACGCCGTCCTCTGGTCGCTGTCGGGGCCGGGCAACTCTACGTCACAGGGCGCCTTCCAGAGCTTGTCACCCGGAACGGCCGCCGGCTCGTCTGTATGGTCGAGACCGGTGATGGGAGTACCAATGCGCAGCAGATGGTTCAAGCACGCTATCGCCCCTGCCCTCGTGCTTTCGGCCTGTGGGGGCACCGACGCGGCCGTGACCACCAGCACCACGCCCTCTACTACCACGACCAGCACGATTGCCGATGCGATCTTCACACCCCAGCCGGGTGCCGGTGCCCCGGTGGTCGTCGACTACAACCCGACCTCCTCCGATGCTGCTGCTCTCCTGTTCCTGTTGCAGCACGATGGTGTGCGGGTGGATGCGATAACGATTCCGGGCACCGGCGAGTCTCATTGCGAGTCGGCGGTGGCCAACACTCTCGGGCTGCTGGCGCTGGTCGGCAAGGAGGGAATCCCGGTGGCGTGCGGGAGCGAACGACCGATCGCCGGCAGCAACGACTGGCCGGCTGACTGGCGAGCTGCCGCCGACGAGCTCCCCGGTCTAGCTCTTACGGCGCCGGGGGAGCCGTGGCCGCTCAGCGGACCCGAGCTGCTGGTGGCCGCGGTCACCCAGTCGCCAGAACCGGTCAAGCTGCTGACCCTGGGGCCGCTGACCAACGTGGCCGAGGCGCTGGCTCTCGATCCCACCCTCGTCACCAATCTCGACTCCGTCTACGTCATGGGCGGAGCCGTCGAGGCCGGCGGCAACGTCTTTGCCAATCAGTACGCCGAGTGGAACATTTGGATCGATCCGGCCGCCGCCCAGGTTCTCATCGAGTCGGGGGCTCCCATCGTCCTGGTTCCCCTCGATGCCACCAACGATGCCCCGGTCACCGTCGGCTGGGTCGAGCAACTGGGCGAGACCCGGGCAACGCCGGCGGCCGACGCCGTTTTCGACCTGTTCAGCGCCAGTCCCGGGGTGCTACAGGGCGGCTTCTACTTCTGGGACGAGCTGGCCGCGGCCGTGTTAACCGATCACACATACGTGACCCTGGCCGACGCCACCTTGACTGTGGTCCCGGACGGGCCCGAACAGGGCTGGACCAAACCCGATCCGGACGGGATTCCGGTTCAGGTCGCGGTCGCCGCCGATTCGTTCCGCCTGGAACGCGATCTGATCAGCGTACTCAATGGTGAAGGCCCGCTCGAGGTGGTTGCCGCCGACCCGCAACTGGTCGCCTACTTCACAGAGCTGGCGGAGATCGATGCGGTTCTGCAGACGACGTTGGACCAGTGGTTCCGGGACAACGAGGAGGCAGTCGACGTGCTCTTCGAGCCTGAGAGCGCCGACGTCGAGCAGGTCAAGGAGGTCTTGGGAAGTTTCACAGCCATGATCATGGATGGACTGCGAAACGACCGGGACCTAACGGGGGCAGTAGTCGTTCCGACCGTAGCTGCGGAAGCCCACCAGGCCTACCTGGAGGCGGTGGATGCGGTCCTCTCCCGGGAGGACGAGATCTTCGCGGACATCGAAGCCCTCGGACCCGACGATCAAGAGGAAGTTCTCGGCTCCGCTCTGTTCGAAGCCATCGGCGGCGTGGAGTCCGCCTGCCTCGACCTGCACGCCCTGGCCGGTCGGGAAGGTATCGGCGTAGATCTCGTCTGTACGGGGGAGTGAGGCCGCTCACAGGAAGGCCGGGAACCCGGAGTCGGGTTGGGTCATCCCCGATTGCGGCACCGGACCAGGTCGGCGATCCTGTCGGGAACGAGAGGAGTCATCCTATGCGGCGACGAGCAAACGGCGGCCTTGTTTTGATCATGACGATCACGCTGGTTGCTGCCGCCTGCAGCGCGAGCAGCTCCGAATCCACCCGGCCCGACCCGGCTGGCGCCGAAACCTGCGAGGAGCTGGCCGACGTCTTCGTTGGGATCACACAAGACATGCTCGACGCGCTGGGCACGCTGTCGGAGTCCGAACTCGACGATTCCTTCGTTCCTACAGCCGAGATGGAGGAGGCCAGCGATGCCTTCATCGACTTCCTCCGGTCGGCACCCCGGGGCCTACCCGATTGCGGCAGCGCCGATCTGGATCGCCTCGTGTGTGCGCGGCGCTCTCAGCTGACGGTGCGGGGTACAGCCGGCGAGCAACTCCTGCGCGACAACTTCCCGCCTTGCGACGACTCCTAGCGGCACGGTCACCTGAGGGCCGCCAGCCGGTCAGGCATTGTCGGGCGGCTATCCTCTCGGTTCGTCCGGGCGCTTAGCTCAGCGGGAGAGCGCTGCCTTCACACGGCAGAGGTCACTGGTTCAATCCCAGTAGCGCCCACGCAAGAAACCCCCGTAACGAC